>JAABUT010000053.1_pt1 | contig 211305 bp, 245 predicted proteins | sample 5559281 | NCBI WGS metagenome assembly JAABUT01 (sample SAMN10711880, study PRJNA513359) | rock metagenome | isolation source: Antarctica rocks | place: Antarctica: Victoria Land, Ricker Hills nord | collected 2016-01-04
CCAAGTAGACCTTCAGAGTGAGTTTTCCATTGATATTTCCGGGCACGTCGTAAAAATGAATAGTATATTTGGTGGTTGGGTGCCGGGAAAATTTGTGAGTCCGGCTTTTTTTGCTACCCGCGTGCGTAGGTACTCCGAAGCTTCCCTGTAAGCTAAGGTACACATTGGTTGAGACTCGTACAAGACTTCAGCACTCATCGAACATGTGTTTTCCACCCCTTGGACCTACTATTCCCGATATCTAGGCCTCGGCTAAATGCTTGCCGAGATGTCCTCAGAGTGATGGGTGTTCGATTGAAGGAGTGGCTACTTAGTCAAGGGTAGGTGTTATGTCTCTAGATCCTGGATTCAGGCATGCGGCTGCGGTGACGTGGTGAATGACGGGGAAAGGAGGGAGTGGAAGAGAGAAAACGGGAGGAAGATTTATTGGATTTAGAAAGAGAGGACTACTACGAGTAGATTCGATGAGTCGCCAATGCCACATGGAAAAAACGTGCGCAATGCACAATTCACGCGTGAACGCTTTTCCTATCTGATCTACCTATACAACTCCCTATTCCCACCACTCTCTAATACTTTGGCTTGAACAACTTCCCGTTATGCCTGGGCGCATCTCTCCTCCCATGCTTTGGCGGATTGGGTCCATTAGTCGTTGTGTTGTACGTTGCCGTAGTATTCAGCACCTGAAATTGAACCGTCGAGTTCCCCTCCCTGTACGTACTCTTCGCCGTGCCCACCGTCTTATAATTCCCCTCGGCGCGCTTCCTTCCCGTCGCAATGTCCTTGTTCGAAATCGCGCGCTTGAAAATTTCCAATGAGACTAAGGGCTGGTAAAAGGGAACTTCGTGCCCGGCATCGTAGATGCGGACGAAACTGAAGGCGCCGGCTTGCCTAACCTGACCGTGCACGATGTTGTCGCTGGTGGTAACGTTGACGTAGCCCGCACTGGAGAAGCCTGGAGCGTTGACTTCGTTGGAGACGACTTCGCCGCCGAGCCAGTTGCAGTTGTAATCGGCGTCGCCGGTATACATCATGACTGTGACACCTTGATCGAGGAGCTTGCGCATGTCTTCGACTGTGTTTAGCTCCCTTCCATCGTCACCCGTCGTGCCAAAGGCGGTGCTAACAGTGCTGGAAGACTCGGAGAAATTTTGGTAGGCGCCGATGGCGGACTGGACTTCGGGAGTGTTGAGGTACTGGACGTAGAAAAGATAAGGGAAAGGATCTGGTTGAAGTTCACGAACATCGTATTCGTCTCTGTTGAGGACGTTGTCGTAGATTGATTCTACCAGGTTGGCGCAAAATAAGTCGCCGGCGCTGCAGATTTCGTTAATACCAGAGGATTTGCAATAGTTCAATTGGTCGATACAATTGCCTTTGCCGTAAAGGTTGTTATAAAATTGCGCGGTGGTGGAGGCGTTATAGGGCGAATAGTCGTAGGTGTTTCCGGGATACACGGTGAAGTTGTAGTAGGCTTGATATTGGATTATTGGATCATACCAGCCGTTACCGATCAGAACAGCGTCGAGTTTGATCTTGTGGGCACCAGGAATATTCAAGGCATTCTGAGTCTCGATGTATTCATTGAAGATTGGTCCGTAGTGGCCACCGTAACTCTCAGTTGCAAAGTTGTACTTTTCTCTGGAGTACTGAGGGAAAGCACCCATGAAGCCCTGTAAAGTCCTGTAGAAGTTGGGAGCTGCTGCGTCCGTCGTATTGGCGGTAAGAGTTTCATTGGGCTTCGAGTAAGTTCCGCAGGTACCAGTAGCAGCAGCGTAATCCGGGCAATTGTTATCTGGTAGCTCTATAATCGTAGATCCTGATAGATATCCTGGAATCGGAATCGAGTACGAGAACCCAACTTGTGTCGGCTGGTCAATGAAGAGCATGTTACTCGCATTGGACCACGAATACGGGTTGTTGTACACCTTGCCATTGATGTCAACACCGCAAGGCCCGAGCTCTTGGAACAAACCGATCATGGATGATGATCCGGGACCTCCATTGATCCAAGTAGTCAAGGGAGCTTCCTTAGGATCTTCATTTCTCGATTCAAAAAACCAGAAGAATATGTGCTGGTCCGGGGCTACATCCACATAGCCTGAATAGCTTTTGACTTTTGGGTCTGTTTCGCAGATACCTGTCTTGACCTCCTTGTACCGAACTGGGATGTCAAGAAATCCCTTGGCCGTTTTCAAGTCGGTAGGTGCAGGTACGAATTGAGCCAGAGCAGCAGATGCTGCTAGCAACAGAGCAGCCGCAGTGGAGGACAGCATTTTCAAGGAGGAAACTCGGGTCAGTTTTAAGGAACGACATTGCGTCTTACTTATAGCTGCACTCAAGATATCCCGTCCATGCCGATTGAATTCCTCTGCCCTTCACCTAGCAGATCCAGCTAGCAGTGAATTGGTGACACTATGCATGGTAAATGCATGCAACCGATAAGGTACCTGAGGGGGAAGTTGCGAATGGAGGAAAGCAAGAAACATTTCTCCAGAATTGGGGGCGGTCTACTACTCAAATAGGCAGGTCTCGATGTCCCGTACGGAGATTGACTGCGACCATGAGCAGCTAAGATGCGCCAAGGCAGTGGGTAAGCCCAGACTTGCTACTATGTATTCGCAAGACATGCGGCGACATGTTGTGCGAGGAGTCAGATAACGCCCCTGGTAATTTTATTGCCAGCCTCATCATCCATTGTCAAAGTCGTCGAGGATGAAGATTGTAGTGAATTGCCCTGTCGCATGGGGCCTGCTGAACAGGGCTTAGTGTATGTACAACATGACTGGGGTCCACGTTATCTTATCAATCGCTTGCCCTAGGTTGTTCCCCGCAGGTGGAAAGATTCTCATCTCAAGGTCCCATTTCGAAATACGGTAGAACTTCAAGACGCACAGCATTCACCAATGGCTTTTATGAATGCCATTTCCATCTTCAGACCTTTTTTGTTCATGCTCTCTTTCAATTGGGAGATATGCGGTTTCCTATCTAAATCTCATGAGACAAGAACTCAACAAGCGTAAACATGTCTCAACCAGAGAACAATGCTAAATCCATCAGACCAGGGCGTCTTTGGATGACGCGCAGCCGGTCATCACTGATATCAGAATCCCCCCTCGCTCAAGCTTCTATCGCAAAAGACCTTGAGGAGGAGCCTGACCCAGACCCAGAAAACCCTATAGAAGACGCTGGTTATTCTGAGAATGAATCCGAGTCAGATGGATCAACATTGCATCCGATTAACAGCCACAATTCCCAAAGCCACTCTATGATTGGTTCATACAGGAGGCCGAGCTTCACGTCTGCAGGAAATCGTGCCGTGGTAGCGGCAGGACTTCAGGGCTCTCATAGACACCCAACCAAGCTTGAACGACATGAGGCACGAAATGAAGAAAGAAGTTTATTGAGGGATAACAATGTTATTCCACCCAAACATCCTCAAAGGGGAGAGGCTTCCAACTCGCTGGTACGCCGCCTCAAGAAAAAGGTATCCTCCATAGGTGTACCAGGTGGGGATAGAAAAGTCGTACGCTCAGATGAGGACGAAGCTGCATATGCAGCCGTAGACGGAGCCATTCCAGAATTACCGCCTACAGCTCCATTGCTTGGAGATCCTGAATTACCCTATGGCGGCCAAGACTCTCCCGAGAACATCAATAGACGGTGGGAAGAAGCTGTGGCAGCTGGGAAGATACACACAACATGGCAACGGGAAGCCAAAGTCTTAAGTCGATACTCAGCTCCACTAGTTCTGACCTTTCTGCTCCAATATTCCTTGACCGTTGCTAGTATTTTCACTGTAGGACACCTGGGAAAGGTCGAACTAGGAGCGGTAAGCTTGGCCAGTATGACAGCAAACATCACTGGCTACGCCATCTACCAGGGTCTGGCTACCAGTCTAGATACACTGTGTGCACAAGCCTACGGATCTGGGAGGAAGAAGCTCGTTGGATTGCAAACACAGCGCATGGTCTACTTCTTGTGGACAATTACTATTCCTATAGGAGTCATCTGGCTGTGTGCTGAGCCGATCTTGATTAAGCTCGTTCCTGAGAAGGATGTTGCTGTTCTAGCTGGGCTTTATCTGAGGGTCATTCTCGTAGGTGCTCCTGGGTATGCTTGCTTTGAGAGTGGGAAAAGGTACCTTCAGGCCCAGGGGCTATTTTCTGCCTCATTATATGTCCTGTTGATTTGCGCGCCACTTAATGCTTATATGAACTGGCTCTTCGTCTGGGTACGTCTAGCTACGTACCCTATGCGGACGACATCACACTTGCTTTTTCTCCGTGACTGACTTATCCACCTGACTTTAGTACTTTAACTGGGGCTTTATTGGTGCCCCTATTGCCGTTGCCGTAACTGATCTCCTTTTACCCTTACTTCTACTGCTCTACGTCCGCTTCGTCGCCGGCCTCGTCTGCTGGCCGGGCCTCACTCGCCGCGCCTTCCACAACTGGGGTCCCATGGTCCGGCTCGCTCTACCGGGTCTTATAATGGTTGAAGCCGAATGCCTCGCCTTCGAGATCCTTACCTTGGCTGCGAGCTACTTTAGTACGGAGCATTTGGCGGCACAGAGTGTACTATCAACCATCTCAGCGTTTACGTTTCAGATCCCTTTTCCGATAAGTATTGCGGCGAGTACGCGCATTGCAAATCTGATTGGAGCGACTTTGGCAGGGGCGGCCAAGACAAGTGCAAGAGTAGCTGTTGTCGCTGCTGCGGTGGTCGGGATATTAAACGTCGTTTTGCTCTCGAGTTTAAGAATGTATCTACCGCAGCTTTTCACCAGCGACCCGGATGTCATCGAGCTCGTCGCAGGGATCCTGCCTCTTTGCGCGGCTTTCCAACTTTTTGATGCCTTAGCCGCTTGCTGTAATGGGATCTTAAGAGGACTGGGGCGGCAGGCCATTGGTGGTTGGGTTCAACTGTTTTGCTATTATGCGGTGGCGATGCCCATCAGTTTCGGCACAGCCTTTGGATTGAAATGGGGCCTCTATGGGTTGTGGATGGGCATTGCGGTTGCTCTAGGACTGTGAGTTTCGATTTGTTCCACTGAGTGCTGACTGCATGAATTGACGCGGTCGGTACTAGGGTTGCGGCGATTGAGGCTGTTTTCTTATACTACACCAGCTGGGAAAGGTCTGTCGACGATGCAAAGACACGGAATGCGAATTCTTGAATGGAGTAATGGGACCTGTGAGGTACTTTTCTGTTTACGGTAGTATTACGGAAGCGAGATCATCATATTGGGTATCGCAATTCTATCCTAGGAGGCTACATGTTCAATTAGGTATAGAGGATTCCCAGCGGGTTAGCATGAAATTATTACTCAAATAGCAGCAAAAGCCCTCCTTGTATTTACAGATCTTGACCCTTAATGAGCCAAACAGCACACGTCGTATCTAAGCTCCATATCTCATCAAGTCTTCCTTCTCTAAATTCGCTCCTGGAAACAACAAAGACCTTTCAGTGTTTGTCAAGGAGTCAAATACACGACTTTAAAAACCTCCAAAAAAAATCAATTCTAGGAAACATGCGCAAGTGGCTCAAGCTTGGAAGCGGGTGCCTATATATTCCTACTCTGGTATTATCGTCCTCGATGAATATGAGAGATTCTTATTGGGTCTATATATCATATTTTTGCAAGAGATCGTGCCAGTTGGGACTTCTAGCTAGTCGGCTATATGGAGTTTTGGACAAATCGAGAGAATAGAACGTCTCTTCTAATCACGTCAGGTTTTGATCCTACCATGTACTTGCTGGCTTTTCTCGTAGAGGGTGGTTCTGCACTAGTTGTGCGGAGGATAGTTTGAATATCATCACTCAAAAAGCTTGCTCCCCCTTTCATACTTCTTGATTGACAAGGAAATCAAGACCGGGTATCTTCATACTCCGCACCGCCTCAAAACTCCAACAAAGCCCAAGTATTATCATCCACCGTCGTATAAATCATACTATGACTCAGTAGCTCATCCCCCGCCTTCATCACATCCTGCACGCTCATCTGCACGCTCGCTGCAATATTCTGCACGTGCAAGCCCTCGTTATTCTGCGGGGTGTTCGCCAGCGTCTCGTACACTCTTTTCGCTCCCAAGCTCACGTTTGGCATCTGCCGTCCGTTGCCCATCATCGTGCTACTACTGTTCATTCCATAACCCCCAGCCTGGTCCTGCACATTGGCCTCGTTGCTTTTAGATGCTTGATCGAGGGGCCCGCGCGTAAAATAGAGGTGCACGTATGTGGCTTCGAGAAGGTGGTGTGTGATTTCCATTTTATCGGTGATAGGGCGAATGACGTGGGCGCCGACGTGGCGCTTGTTGTTGAAGGCCTTGAGGCGGCCCCAGACGCGGGCGTAGTCGTTTTCAATGAGTTTTGGTTTTTGGTTTTTGGTGGAGTTGTCGGAGGAGGCGTCGACGTCGATCCATTGTTTTACTTCGATAGTGCCGGTGCCGTCGTCGAGTTTGTAGGTGATGTTGGTGGCTTGGGTGGAGATGTTGCGGATTTGGCCGATGAAGGTAACCTTTATGGGGTCGTTATTTCAGAAATGCTTGGTGAGGATGGTGGGCGGGGGGAGAATACCTGCATAATCTCGACATCGTCGATGCTGAACTCGCCCTCCTCGTGCGGTTGGCGTGCCTCGAGGACTTGTTTTATTGTGACTGGTCGGAGGGTTTCTTTGCCGTATGTGGGCTTGATGAATGAGCATGTTGCTTAGTGGTTCAGAGATAAGAGATTCTACTCTTCCTGGCGTGGTCTGACTTCCGCCTTGAGATCCGCTCATGAAGCCTCCACCACCAGCTCCGCCTTGTGCTCCGTAGGATGTTGTGGAATATCCGCCACCCTGGTACTCTAGATTCGTGACATTTCAGTAACGTGTAAAGTATGACTCTCGAAAATACCTACCCATCCTAAAGATTTCCCCGATTATACTCTATTGACGTAGAGTTAAAAAGCTGCAAATGGGACGTTCGCGAGGGTCGGTTAAAAGTCGTTGAACCCCGAGTCAAATGTAGAGAAAAGTTCCAATCTCTACTGGATAATTGGTACTATTAAACATAGGCTAAAGACTTACCTTTCTCTAAATTAAATTCTAGAAAACATGTTACAACAGTTTCGTGAGCTTTTAAAAATATAGGTTTATACATTAATGAGTTATTGCATTAGGGAACTCAAGATGTACACTCTCTTTTCTTACATTTACATTGTCTACTTCTTACATGTACAGTTTATGTTATCTGAACCACGCGTCCTGCAAAAGCTCCTTTGCCGTTGGTCTGTCCCTTGGATCCAGTTTCATCATCTTAGCGATGAAATCTCTGTCCGGCCGTGCAAGTTCGTCATCTTCAGACTTGCAGAACGGAAGCCACTTTTTGTTCTCCTGGATGTAGACGATTGCACCCGTGCAGATTGCTAGGCGTTCTGCGGCCGTGATCTCCTCGAAACTGTCATTGAAAGGTCCGAAACGTTTAATTTGTTCGACAAGCACCCAGAATTCATAATGTTCATCATCAAATGCAACATCTACGGGCTTGCAAATGTGTCAGTTTCCGCCGAATATGAGACTGGTCAGCTGCATTAATCAGTACGGGATGTCTGATAGGAGCCTTGATCAAATACGTACTGTTGCTTCAAGAGACCATATGTCCGTTGACGGTCCCCATCTGAGATTCAATTGTGCCTCGGGACTCCTGAGAATTGCTGCGCTGATTGTGTGACCTTCCTCAAGGGGATCTGCATTTGGATTGAATCGATGTACATCGCCGCAGTCTCCCAAGGGAACTCTGCCGAAGCGCGTGCCGTCATTGCCGTAGTTGATGAGAACGTTATCAGGCTTAACATCTGTGTCAACTATGCATTAGAAAGCAATTCGAACGGCATGCAAGATTATACCCACTAACCAGTATGCACAAAGCCGTTCTCATGAAGGGCTGCGAGCCCTTTAAGTACAGTGCGAGCCACGAGCTTTACGTCTGTGCCTTCTAGTCTTTCTTAGCTGCAAACGTCCAACAAGTTGCCGTCTAAATATTCCAACACCAAGGAGGGAGGATCTTCATACTATCGATCATTTGACGAATGCATGTGTGACCTTGAACTTAAACACTCTCGAGGATATCCGTTCAATGCTCAAGAGGTGGTGCGGGGCTCTCTTGATGACCACTTGACGAGCGTTCTCATCACAGCGCTTGTTGAGTCAAGAACAGCAACAAGCACATATCGTATATGGAGGAATGATATGGTAGCTCACATAGCTTTCCAGACATCTCTGTCCTTGGAGAATCGCTCCAAAACCTTGTAGGAGCCAGCTCTGCCTCTGAGCTGACGACCCACCGACTCGCGAGCTGTACTCAGAAGTCGGGTAGTAAGACGCATGCAAGCATGAGGAAGGAGCTGATTGGCGGTACAATATTGCTATCGGATTATTAAAGCAGCCGCTGCTCACCTTCGAGGCCAGAAGCGGATAGGGACAGTGTTGTTCGTGTTCATGTCTATGAGGGTAGTTAAGTTGTTTATGAAGCCCGATAGCCTGAATTTGCTGCCTACGCAAATCAATGTTGATTATCCATCGCGTGCTGAAACCTGGGAGACGTGTAAAGTGGTGCGTCCCGCGCTTGGACCGGCTACTCTAACCTCGGCCCGAGCGTTTAAATTCTTAGAGACCTTGTGAATTCAAGTTCGCCGTATGATTGAGTGAATCGCTATTAGAGAGCTATCTGTTTCATCGTGTTTTGTTGGGCTTCCAATGCCTCATCGAGCGCCCTCGCCAGCGGTCTCAGAAAACGAGGTGGACATCTCCAAAACACTCTTTGGCGATGGCAGTGGCTCTGATTCCGAAGATGTGGTGGCGCAACAGCATCCTGATCGCAAAGCGCGAATGCTTGCGTCAGAGGGTATGTTGGATCTCGAAGCCGGAAGTGACTCAGATGATGCAGGTTTCATTGCCGAGAGGCAAGCTACATCAAATCGCAAGGCGTCCAATCTAAAAGGTAGAAGCGTCAAGAAAGGCGGTGGCTTTCAAGCCATGGGCTTAAATTCCAATCTGCTCAAGGCCATTACGCGAAAAGGCTTCTCAGTGCCAACGCCTATACAACGGAAAACTATTCCTCTGGTTCTTGACAGCCAAGATGTCGTGGGCATGGCCAGGACTGGATCAGGCAAGACTGCAGCTTTTGTTGTTCCAATGATTGAGAAGCTCAAAAGCCACAGCGCAAAAGTAGGAGCAAGAGCTCTTATTCTTTCGCCATCTAGAGAACTCGCATTACAGACCCTTAAGGTCGTAAAGGAACTTGGTAGAGGAACAGATCTCAAGTGTGTATTGCTCGTGGGTGGCGATTCCTTAGAGGAGCAATTCAGTTTTATGTCTGCAAATCCTGACATCTTGATCGCTACACCCGGGAGATTTCTACATCTCAAGGTAGAGATGGGGCTGGACTTGTCATCAGTACGGTACGTGGTTTTCGATGAGGCTGATCGCTTGTTCGAAATGGGGTTTGCTGCTCAGTTGACCGAGATCCTTCATGCCTTACCGGAGTCAAGGCAGACTCTCTTGTTTTCTGCGACTTTACCTAAATCACTTGTGGAATTTGCTAGAGCTGGATTACGGGAACCGAATCTGGTGCGGCTCGATGCGGAGAGCAAGGTCTCCCCCGACCTCCAAAGCGTTTTCTTCACAATGAAGAGCGCTGAGAAAGAGGGCGCTCTCTTGCACATACTCAACGACGTTATTAAAATTCCTACCGGGCAGACGGAGGCTGCGCTTCAAGCTAAGGTGGATGCAGCCAAGGCGAGCAAGAAAAGAAAACGCAGCGAACTTGAGGGTGTGAAACCACGCGAATCGCCAACTGCTCATTCAACTATAGTTTTCGCGGCAACTAAACACTCCGTAGACTACCTTGCAGCTCTCTTACGCGAGTCAGGCTTCGCAGTTTCGCACGCATATGGATCTCTCGATCAGACTGCGCGGAAAATGCAAGTTCAGGATTTTCGAACTGGCATGACCAACATCCTGGTGGTAACGGATGTTGCTGCAAGAGGAATTGATATTCCTGTACTCGCCAATGTAATCAATTATGATTTCCCTGCTCAGCCTAAAATCTTCGTGCATCGAGTGGGCAGAACGGCTAGAGCTGGGCAAAAGGGATGGAGCTACAGTCTGGTTCGAGAGTCCGATACTCCTTATCTCCTGGACCTGCAGCTCTTCCTCGGCAAACGTCTAGTCTTAGGACGAGACGGAGGAGCTTCAGTAAATTTTGTCGACGACGTTGTTGTTGGTAGCGTTGTCAGAGATCGTCTTGAAAGCAACTGTGAGTGGGTAAGTAAGGTGCTGGATGAGGATATAGATCTCGCAGCCCTTCGGTCAGTGGCAGGCAAAGGTGAAAAGCTATATCTCAAGACTCGCAATGCCGCTTCAAGCGAAAGTGCTAGAAGAGCTAAAGAAGTGACGGCATCGAAGACTTGGATGGCGTTGCATCCCCTATTTGATGATGCCACAACCAATATGGAGATGGAAAGAGAGAAGATGCTCGCTAGAGTAAGCGGTTTCAGACCGCAAGAAACAGTCTTTGAAATTGGGAAGCGAGGTGCAGCTGGAGAGACGGCAGAAATCATGAAGAAAAGACGAGGAACTATCGAGGCCAAGCGACGAAAGAACGTACAAACGCAGGATGGAACCCAAGAAAATGACACTGAAGCACACCATCACGTACTAGCTGCAGAAGATCAGGCCCACATAGAAGGCGAAATGAGTCCACCAGACCTTGACGCAGACATGGACTCAGCATCTGAGGAAGAGCTCGAGGTAACTTTCTCACAACCTACCATTGGTAAAGGCAGCAAAAACAACAGTGGATGGAAAGACTCCGAATTCTTCATGTCGTACACCCCCTCTACTCTCAATCTAGCTGAAGATCGTGGTTACGGCGTCCACTCTGGCTCTTACAACACTGCCTCCCAAAACTCCAACTTTGTCCAAGCCGCTCGTGGCGTGGTCATGGACCTCGGCAACGACGAGGGCGCAAAAGCATTCGCAGAACCCAGCAAACCGCGCGGCATGCGCTGGGACAAGAAAAGCAAGAAATACGTTGAGCGCGCTAATGATGAGGATGGCTCAAAGGGAAGCAAGATGATCCGCGGGGAAAGCGGGCAGAAAATCGCTGCGAGTTTCCGTAGTGGGCGGTTTGACGCGTGGCGGAAGGCGAACAAGGTTGACAGGCTACCCAGAACAGGGGAGACGGAGACAGCGGCGAATGCGGCGAATCGAGGCGGGGGCAAGCGGTTTAAGCACAAAGTGGAAAAGGCGCCGAAAGACGCGGATAGATATCGCGATGATTACTATAAGCGGAAAAAGATGGTGGAGGCGGCGAAGGAGAAGAGGATCGGGAGGTTTAGGGATGGGAATGGGAGGGGTGAGGTGAAGGGGTTGGACGATGTGACTAGGGAGAGAAGGAGGAAGGAGAAGAGGAAGGAGAAGTCTGCGAGGCCGCAGAGGAGGAAGTGAGAGACTGGGCGAGGAGATGAATATGACGAGTTTCATGAGTAAATTTTCATGAGCTTGGGCTGCATGATTGCCCAACCCACACAACCAGTTCCTGCAAGTCACCGGAAACCGCGACCGTCCATATCCAGATCTCCCCCTCCCACTCCCGGTACCCCAGACCCCACTGCCCGACCACCAAGCAACCGCAAACACAAGTGCTACACCCCCCAAATAAATCCCCGTCGACCTCCCACTACACTACTACCAACCCGACCGCCTCCACCATCCTCCACACCTCTCCCACCACAACCCTCCCCCTCCTCCTACGCCTTTCCACACAAAAACCCAAACCCCAACACAAAACCACGCATTACCACTAGCATCAAACAACCGAGCAGCAAAAACGCACCCCCATCGATAACGCCGGCCGTTTCGAATCAGGAGAGAGATGGTGGCGTAAAGGGGAACGAGTACCTTAGCCAGGTGGAGCCCGGAGCCCGGAGCACGAGAGAGAGAGCGAGGAGGAAAGCAGTTCGAGGGGTGGAAGATGCCACTTGCTATTTTTCCTTTCTCAGAGATGATTTTCAAAGCTTCGGAACGATTGTATCGTTTCGGATGGAGACATTACACAAGTGCAGCTCGAAACAACCCCCCCCCCCACACAACCAAAAGTGAGGAGGGGTAAAGATTATATATACTCCAAAGGGTTTTTCTAATTGGAACTAGTGCCGCTTGTGCTTTTATGGCGGTTATTCATGGTTGGTTCAAAGTCCTAGGGCTTCTTGTGACGGCGTTTGTGGTGCGTGGGAAGAGTTGGGGTTGTGGAAGGAGTAGAGTGGGATGGAGTGTTTATTATTTAGGGGGGGAGGGGAAGAAAGAGGGAAAGGGGGTTTCGATTGAGGATGTGATGGTTTGATATTAAATATTGTGGTAAAATTCCCTTGATTTCTAGCCTTTTTTAAGCGGTTGGGAATTTTATCTTTATGATAATATGTACAGATGTTGACGAATTTCGAGAGAAAAAAAATGTTTCTGAAGCGCAGTATATATATATATCTTCCATAAGCTTGGCAAAACGACCATAAAGCATATCGCTGAATGATTACATGAGAGAGAAAAACTGGAGCGAGGTAAGAGCGCAATTGGGGAAAAAGGATATATAGACTAGACCAGACCAGACCAGACCAACATGGGAAAAACTCCCTCTCAAGCCATCATAGCCTCGCCCTCGTCTGTATCTCCTTCCTCCGCCTCTTCTTCGGCGACACACCCTCGCTCGTACTCACAGCCGCGGCACTGGCAAACAACGCCCGCCCAATCGTGTCCGCCAGCGCCAACACTCGCGTGCTGACTGTAGCGCCGTCGCGCCGGTTTTTCCTACATACACCGAATTAGCAAAAACAATGCGCAGGACTGTTGGGAGGATTATTGAGAAAAAGGAAGACTTGCCCTTCTCTTCTCGACAAAGCAATCGTTTCGATAAAGTCCCACAGCTTGCCTCGCGGCACGATGTCTCCAGTCTCGGCATCACGGTCCGGCGTCCATGCCGGCGCAAGTTTGATGGTAGCGGACTTCTTCGTCTCTTTGCTTTTGGCTAGCATGACAATGCCTTCTTCTTCGAAAAGCTGGAACGCGTTCTTCAGCGTCTCTTTGTTCACGGCTTCGAAATAGGAGAGATCGCCTTGGTGGTACAAGGTTTTTCCAAGCTGTAGGGATGCTTTTAGTTCACTACTGCCTTCTGACACCGAAGTGGGTGATAGCTTACTAGCTGTGCCTTGTCCTGCGCGTGATTGAGGTCGACCCAGATGTCGGAGTTTTGGCCTTGAGGTGGAGTCAAGCCCATTAGGGATACGGCGCCGAGCCAGGTCGACTCGACAAAGGGCCAGATGAGGAAACAGTAGAAGTCGAAGTTTTCTCGGCCTCGGGCTCTTTCGGTGTCGCTGAGCTCTGATGCTTGGATTTTGCCAGTGGCGTCCCGGGTGAGTGTGATGACCTTGTCTGCCTCAAGGCCTTTGAGGGTCTTCTCTAGGTTATTCTGAATACCCGTTGTAGGGTAGATGAATTCGCCGCGGAAGAGCTACGAAGTTTAGCAAGGGAGGGAAGGTTTTCTGACCAAGGCACTGACCTGAGAAAGGAAAGACACTTGGTCAAACAAGGTGTTGAATTCTATCCTCTGAGTATCAGGACCACCACCTCGCTTGACGCGAGTGTACATTGCAGCAGACACAAGAGCCTCCGATATGAACAGATGAATGGTCATGTTCCGATAGAATGACAATTGGAACCTATCAACAGCGTAATATGTTGTCTCGGCTAACCCTTCAACAACGCCGACCAAGCTAGGGCCTAGCACTTCCAAGCCTCTGTCGACAACTACTTGCGTGGAAACGCCTCCAAAATGAGCCACTCTGCCTCCTTTGCTCCTTACACGGTCACTCAGCCACTCGACCCGACGTACGAGTTCAATTTGACCGACGCCTCGGCCTCGTAGTGTGAGTAGTATTGTGCCGATCAAAGCCGTGGGCATGACGACCGACACAGCGTTAATGTCTGAGAGGACCTTGAAGCCTAACGTTCTCAGCAGACGAACCCTGCTCTCAGAGCTTTGAGGATCTTTCAAGCCCCCTGTTGGCGATGACTGCATTACACGAGCTCTCTGGTTGGCAATAAAGCCTTTCAAACTCCATGGTTCATGAAAACGAACATCGACGCGCCCCAACCGTAGTGAAAGCACCGAAGACGAAGAAAGGAAATCCTGGAGAGTCTCTTTTGGTTTCGGTTGACCAAGTAGTTCACTGACGTATGATCTGCGACAGAGTTAGTGGACTGGATACAAGCTTAGAAAAGGGGGGGAAATACTCTGTCTCAATGACTTTATCATACTGCGTGCTGACCGGGCAAATGATCGCATCATCCACACGACCAGATAGAACACTATCAAGAATGAAACTTAATATCCCGAACTTGGGCGACAAGAGCTTGCCGGTTCTCGATCGTCCACCCTCGATAAAACACTCCATGTTGAAGCCATTCTGTAGCAAAGTATCGATATATGACTGAACGAGAGTAGTGTATAGAGCGTCGTTGCCAAAGCTTCGTCTTATCCACATAGCGCCTGCATGTTGAAGAAAGGAGCCAACGACGGGAAGGTTCAGATTGTCCCCAGCTATGACTGTCGGTAAAGCTATGCCCAGGCGGAAGCATATAATCTGCATTGAAACGTAGTCGACATGCGATCTATGACACGGTAGGAAGATGATAGAGTGCTTTTTCTTCGCTGCTTGTTCCGCGACCGATCGTAGACGGAGGACTTCCTCGCTGGAGACATGAATGCCTGCAATTTCATTACAATCAGCTAGCTCCCCGAAAGACTATTATATCATGGAAAGCTCATACCTTGATGATATGCCCTAGTTAGCAATTGCGTGCAAAGATAATACGCCCCCCGAATAAACCTCTTGCTTTCTGGCTTGAATATCATCCTGTCCGTCAAATCCGTCGCTACCTTCTGCAAACTCATCTTAACCTCCTTCCGCCTCTGCGCAGCTCTCCTGATCCTCTCATCACCCTCCCCCAACAGCCCCTCCTTTTCCTCGACCTCGACCCTCTTTGCCGCCAACTCCTCAATCCGCCGCATAAGCATTGGCGTCCTCATGACCATCGCCCTCATGTTTTCTGTAAAGCCTGAGTAGTATATTGGTTGGCCGATAGGATCATCATAGGCTCGCCATCCTGTGCCAGAGACGTGGAGGCTTACTTCCCTGAGGAAGTCCAAGGGAGATTCCCGGAAACGAGCCATGTGCTCGACGAGGTTCTGTTCGGGATTGGCATCTTGTGAAGATTGGGGATCGACATAGCCGCTGGGATGAATGGTGATTTGGTCACCCAAGATGTCGAGGTCTGGCGCTGAGGGCGGAGGACTCGGGGCTTTGGGGGAGGACATTTTGGATGTGGAGCTACCGGAACTGAATGCTATCTGTTCGAAGTCATAATCAGTGCCTTTGACGGTATGGTTGACTCCATTGAGTCTTGGTAAACGCTCTAAAGGCCGCTGGAAAGTCCCCCAATGATGCGTACTTTAGAAGTAGCAGCACAGAAGAATCCGTTGAGCATGCCGTTGTCCGATTCGATTAGTATCGAGGCTAAACCCCACATTTTCGGCTACTCCCGCTCCGCGGTTCTGGCTACCCCACCATGTCATAAGGGATCGTTAAGACTGACCACTTCTTCAGCAGCGATCATGTCCGTCAGACGAATACCTATCTACTATAGCCCTTGATGTACTGGTTGCTTGACCTTAATCTGAGAACAACCACAACTGCTACTCAACCATGGCTCCGCCAACCTCGTTCAGTAACCTCCTATCCCTGCACCCCGGCGTGGATATAGATCCGTAAGTCCCACGCCCTCCCATCTCGTGCTTCAGGCTAGACACTACTTCTGCCAACGAAAGAAATCAACTGACGTCTCCACTGAAACAGCACCTCCCCCCGCCACCCTTTCCTCCTCCCGCCACTCTTCAACCCCCTTCTCTTCCCCAACGACTCGTCCGATGCCCGCGACCACTGCGCCAACGAGCGCACGTTTCTCTCCTGGCTGCGCCTCTCCATCTACATGTCGATTGTCAGCGTCGCCATCGTCATATCCTTCCACTTGAAATCGCAACCGACGGCGGTGGACAGGAGAATAGCGCTGCCGGTAGGACTGCTGTTCTGGTTGCTGAGCTTGGCGTGCTTGATTAGTGGGGTGGCGAATTATATAAAGACAGTGGAGAAGTACTCGAGGAGGAGGGCATTGGTGCAGAGTGGGTGGAAGACGCAGGTTGTAAGTGCTGACTGCTCTTCTATGGGGCAGAGGTGGAATGGGAAGTGGAAAGACACAAGACGGCTAATGCCATGGGAGCAGGTATTCACGATTGTGGCTACGGCGATAGTGGCCGTCTGCGTGTTGTACTTGTCGATAAATGCGGCTCAACAGAGATGATGAGACGTACGTCAGTTTTGAGGATTGTACTTCAACAAAGGAATTGCGATGTCTTCTTGAAAGGAGAATACCAACCTATAGGTAGGTCTTTGTGACGTAAATTGCGTGCTCTCGGATGCCTATACGCTCGCACCATGCCTTAACTAGCCTGGCTTGCAAAGCCCCTTGGCCTCCGGAATGGAGAATCAAGCTCCAATACGGTAACGATAACCTCATCGTGGCGCGGAAATCGTTGCAAGACTACGGAAAGATATGATTTCTGATCTCAAACCTCTCAAGGCCAAGTTTTCAGAGTTGATAGTGATTGATGAATCATTGACATCGGAAGACCGTATAACCTTTGTATTTGCGGTAGAAGGACCGATAGACCGAATGCCCAGGGAATCCCTCTCCACTGCATGCATGGTTGAGCTACATGACTATGTGAAGCTGCTAGAGAGCGTCCATGTAACAAAATGAAAAGCACTTAAAGCAATACTTAAAGAGTGTCATGGCCAATCAAGAAGAGTTAAAAGCACGCACGACCAGCCTCGAAAATCCCAAAGACAATCTTGCTTTACCTTTAACCATTTAGAACACTCATTTGTACCCAGAAGATATTGACTACCCAGGCCCTCGAGCCGGAGGCCGAATTAGTCACACCAGCCGGTGCTGGTTGATAAAGGTGTACCGTGCCTACCACAGTATGAGCTGCCACTCGGCAAGCCTCAAGCACTGACAAGACTGAGAAAACTCACTGTCCGCCTTTGTATCCCGTACTTCGACCTGCCGCCAGCGGGCAAGGGTGCCGAACCATGACATCCAGTTCGACAGGCTTCTGCGCTCTTTTCAAATGGATCTTCTTTACCCCCTCAAAGCCCAATTTCTCATAGATTACCGGGTTGTGTTCGTTACTGCTCTCCAGGTAAATGGTGTGGCCTGTTGTGTCCGCCTACGCATTACAGGTAAGTTCATATTCTCGAGGAGAGCAGAAGGCACTCTGTAAGCCTATGCTGGAACATAAAGCGTTCACAAAGATCTCTAGTGTGACTTACCTGTTCTTTGATGTCGTTGATAAGGGTCTTTGCGAAACCTTGACCTCTTGAACTGGTTTTGGTCCCGATATACACGAGATACCAAGAGTTATTGTCCAGTTCCCCTAAGACCTCTTTTTTTGTTTCGTGTAACAGGGGAAGAAACTCGTCAAAGAAGCGCTTCTTGCCTTCGGCGGATAATTCGAACCCCAGTCTCCACAAGCCGCTGCGCAATTTGGTGAAGAAGTCATCTGCCAGTGTCCCAGGTGGTAACCTGTCTCCATGGCCCACGATCAGATATAGGAAGTTGAAGTTTCGGTCGTGAGAGACTCACCAGAGAGCTACGCATTGGTAGTTTGGACCTACAGTAGTCACTAATCCTTTGAGGCAATGAGCGTATACTATTTTCTCCAGGATGCTAACGTGCAGGTCCCACCTTTGCTGAGTGGTCAAAATGCGATCGCCAGTCTCGATGAAGTACATGGCGACATCATCTTCCCAAAACGCTTCTGCAAGAGTTTGCGCAGCTTCCTTGTATTCATGTAATTTGAGAATGCGAAGGTCCTCGCTACCCTTTGTCACAGAAGGTTGCATCTGCGGCATGGTGGTTCTAGTTTCAATAGTGATCGCCGAACCCAACTTCTCCATTTTGACTACGTTTCCGAATAAACCTTGAGACATTCTCCTGATTGTCTTCTGCAAACGTGTTTGATGTGTTGGCAATGTTTTTGCATTCGATCGTACTACAACAAACACTTCTGATCACAAAGGTCAACAATTGAATGGTTTGTTTGAAGTGGAGAACGTACGTGGTCGTCTGAGAGTGCTGGTGAAAGCTTCAATGACGATCAATTGGTCTTGTTAAGTCTCCCGTATGCTGTTTAGACAATTGGGATCTCGAGACCGTCTCAAAGCGGGACGGATAACGCAAGCAGGTAAGAGATTGGCGTGTATCAACCGACATCAACGCAGATGTTGGAAAGATAGAGAGGTTGGAAGAGGGGAGAAACGCTTGGTTGGTGATTCTTCACCGTATACGGAAGCAACGAATTCGAAGAGATGAAAGAAGATGTCAGATTTCTAGGAGCGATCAATGAATCCTGAAAGAAGTTGAGACGTCACAAGATATCTGGCCGAAGATCTCGTGTTTGGCCACTGGTCGAATTGTTTTCAACAAATCAGGTTTGGGAGTCAAGCAGACGAGATAATCCACGGTAGATAAAGTTGTAGAACATCTATGGCGGAGAAAAGTACTTGTGTAGAGAGTTTTAATGTTCACTTGCAGAATGCAGATGCGGACTTCGAAACGAATCACCTCGTGATGAAGGGTCTTCCGAACGGCCCGTGCGATAATAGGCGGGCGACGGGTGCATGAGCGGCTGGAACTGCTGGGATGCCGTTGTTGGGACCCAATAGTCTGCTTACTTCACAGTACTTTTGGCTGATAAGAGACGCCTGCACTCATGATAGGATATGACTGCCAGCAAGTACGAGAACGACACGCACACCCGTTGCGTTTTGTACAACATGTCTCGAGAGGCTCAAAGCAAATTTCGGGAAATTCTCCGAGCCTTAGCGTTGTGGTCTCTATGCACAACTGGCAGTGCAGATCATCACTGGAAGCTGATTGACGGTTCTATTCGGTTGCGCATGCTTCATGGGGTATAGCTACCAATGTCAAGCCCTTTGATCAAGCAAGACTGAGAACAGGGTAGAGTACGATAAACCGTTGAGGGTCCCCTCAGTATCTTCAGCTAGCATAACTAGCATAACAAGCTAGCTATCATCATTCCCTAAAGCCCGTCAAACTCTACAAAGCTTGTGGAAGTGAAGACGACGGGATGCGCACACAAGAGAAGCGCCATCATCACATTCTCCTAATCTCAACTTCTCCCTTGTACTTATCGAGCCCATGGTCCAAGTGATCCCACCATTCTAACAGCATCGATTCGCAGATTAGCTTGAACCACGGAGTGAATTTGAGCGTGTTGTCTTCGAACATTGTCTTTAATTGCGCCTCCGAAACATATCGGGAATCTTGTACCTCATTGGGATTTGGGGTGTGGTCGACGTCGGCTTTGATGAATAGTATATAGTCAACTGAGGGACATCTCGTCAGAACCCAAGCACTTTAGCCAGACAACACCTTACTCTCATGCTCTCCCCACTTGCCGTCACTTGGCGCCTTGTAGTGTATCCGAGTAAGAAATTGGAATTTCTCTATGGGCACCTGTTTAGCATTGATTCCAAGCTCTTGATCTAGTTTTCTCTGAGCTGCCCTTCGAGCACCTTGCACAGCCGTGTCCAGATCCGCTCCAGTCTCCCCCGGAATGCCCAGTGGGTGCGAGCAGCAGGTATTTGTCCACATGTCGGGGAAAGTGATCTTTTCGGAGGCTCTTTGTTGTAAAAGTAGTCGGTTCTTCGAGTCGAAGAGGAAACATGAGAAGGCGCGATGTAGTAGTCCGTCGTTGATGTTCTTCATGAGATGGCCTTTTAAGCGGTCAGCAAGCGAAAGGCGTAAAGTATGGTGGTAGAGCACATACAGACTTTCTTGCTTGCGCTCCCTATGGGCTTATCATCGGTATCTAACACGATGCACACCTCCTCCATGAGTCGAACTTGTTCCTCATCGTAACCAGCTAGATCGTTATCGCTCGTTGGAACCTTGTGATCACTGGCCAAAGTGGTGTTGACATCGGGAAAAAGTCGTATCACATTCTCTGCAGTGATCGCTTCTGTTTGGGTAACCGTTGATCCCATCGCTGCCGCTCCGTCTACGTCAGGGTAGAAGCTATGATTGATAGGTCTTCAGGCGGTCGATGCGGTGAGAACGTAAGCGTGATACCTTGTGGTTCTCGGCCCGAGCAGTTCTTCTTAGAGATGGAATGAATACTGTGGAAAAGCCCGGAAGCTTTACTGTAAGTCCAACAATAGCTATCAAATTTACGATAGACTCTAACAGAGACACTAAGACTATACTTGTAATACTATCTATGTTCTAACATTCGAACGTTTGAGCTGCGAAATCTTCCGGAGCATGACACAAGCAAAAGGCTAATTTCTCAGCATCTTTCAAAAACTCTATACAGCCCCTTCAGATTTGCCACCTCTACTACTCCCTTCAACAATCCCTTAGTAGCAATCAATCTCGACTTGAATGCAGGGAAGAGAACATGCTCTAAGACCCGCCCAAGCTCCTCTGTCTTCTTCCCAATGCCATCATCGGCGGCTGTATCTTCCTCGATATTTGTGCTCATGTCGTCTTCTTCCGCTGGAGGTAACTGCTCTGGAGTATAGAATGCCGCCAGCTCAGTCAAGAAACTATGAAAGCAGTTTTTCTCGTCGTTCCAGTTTACGCATGGACCCAAGCGCATAAGGAATCGCGGTAATTTGGCCAGACTGGGCGTGTACTCCTTTAACAGGAGAGGAATGCTGACGAGCTCGCCTTCGGGTGTGACTTCGAGCGAGAAATACTCTAGCAACATCTCCCTACGAGCTATGAGCTGCTTGGTGACCAACTCTGCCACTTCGTCCCACTCGACCCCTTCATCAGGATTGATTGATCTCTCGTATTGTATGCCTATGCCAATAAGCGTGTTTATATCAAGAGCCGGCTCGAACTTGATAGAACCAAAATTGCCAAAATCTGTAAGGCCCAGCTGGTAAAAATACTCATTGCAGATCATTGCATAGTCAACAAGGAAAAGCTTAACGCCGCCTTGAATAGCAACAATACGGCGGCGTGGGTCAACGAGACCAACATACGTATGAGATGCAAAAACCTCTGTGAGTGAGGCATGCATTGCATCGCGGACTCCAGACCGGAGTTCCTTCACTGTGGTGAGACGACAATGGGTTGAAGAACGGGGAGACACGATGTACTGCGTTGAAGGGCCAGTCGATAGACTGGTAGAAGGAGGAAGCATCGAGGTTATTTTGCGAAGGTTAGGATCTGTGCGGACAAGGTTATTCTCCAGAGGTTTTGAAGATGTGGAGGAAGACGAAGGAGTCTTTTGCATAGATTTTCGACTCTCGGGTTGGGTCTTTGGAAAGCTTGATACAGGAGTCTTAGCGCCAGGGAGGAGAGACTGGGTCATAAATGTTCGGCTAGTGTCGACTTGGGACAGCTTTACACGTATCTCGTCACAGATACTTTCGATGATTTCGTCCTCGTTAAGGAAATTGACTTCACGCTTGGTTGGATGAACATTTACGTCGACGCGCTGAGGGTCAATTTCAAGGCTTAAATAGACGAATGGATGGCCGCCCTTGGGTAGGAATGCCGAATAAGTCTGTTCAATAGCCTTTTTAATTGCCGAGGATTCCACAGAGCGATGATTGATAAAGAGAAGTAGCATCGTCTTCTTGACGTGATAATTGGGGTTAGTCGTCCAGCCTGATGCTTTAAAGCCCCAGTTGTCATCACTGACGATGAATTCGATGAGTTCATTGGCAATAGCACTTCCGTGGATTTGCCGAATGCTGTCAACAGTACTGGCATTTGAAGGTGTAGAGATACCCATTGCAGATTCTCCGTGTTTTTTGCAGGAAAAGGCTACGCCCGAGCAATGGATAGCGTAGCGTCCCACAACGTCGAGAATCTTTGCATACTCCTCACTGGGCGACTTGAAAGCCTTCTGACGGGATAGGACATTATAGAACAGATCCTCGACCTACACCAATATCAGTGGAAATTTAGAAAAACGCAATCGGCGAAATTACTGTGATCTGGGTACCACCTCGACCGGCTGTGGGTTTTGGCTCAGCGCTTTGCCCAGGCTTGGCTGGAGCTAGTTTTCCGTCGCTGTAATGGGCGCGCCAAGCACAACTCGAATCTGCTGTCTTCGTAGTGATAGTGAGATGGGCAATGTGGCTTATACTGGCTAATGCCTCGCCGCGGAAACCATAGGTTCCAATGGCGCTCAAGTCCTCGAAGGACTTGAGCTTCGAAGTTGTGAATCTCTCACAGAGTATTGACAGGTCGTCTTTCTAAGAGATTTATCAGTCATGATTTTGTAAGCATTGAGCTGAAACATGCTTGACGGACATTTATACCATGTCCATTGTCCGTGATTTGAAGTAGCTTTAGACCTCCATCTTTAACAAGTATCTCCAGAGACGTTGAGCCAGCATCAACCGCATTCTCAATGAGTTCTTTCAAAGCGTGAACAGGTGCAACAATAATCTCTCCTGCTGCAATCTTGTTTACCACATCTTGATCAAGTGCCTGGCCACGACCATCAGCCGTGGCTTATGGCTATGATCCTGATCCTGATCTTCTACCTTGATTCTTTTAGGGGCTTGTCCAACAGAGCCACTATCGACCGCTTTTCTCTTCGTGCCACGATGGCCATCAGGATCGATCTCCATCTCTGTAATTTGTTGACAAAGTGTACCTTAACTTCGTAAAGTCGGTATCGGACAAATAGTACAAGCCGCCCACTATCTGGAAGGCCACATCCAACGTCTCAACGTCTGTCTTCCTGTGTGCTAACAAAAATAGGTGTACTAGATCGATTCGAGCTGTATCTTATGATTTTGTTAGAGCTCATCAGATAAAAGCATACCTTAAGACGAAAGCCTACCAGGGTATCAAAACGTGCCGCTTGCTTATACGCTAGTGTACTAAAATACCTACAAGGCTGCAAGGATGTTAATTACGTTGTAGGCCTTTCTCGAAATACAGCTGAGTATTTGCGCCGGAACATCTGTGAACAGAGCTCATTGTGGGATTCCCTCAACAGCTTACCAATTGGTATCTACGTATGCTCGAGTATGTGTGCTGGGCTCCTTGCGAGCTTTGGATAGCCCAACGGGGATATGCAGATGCTCTCGCTGGGGCGAATTTTCGCCGGCGACGAAGAGCTTGGAAAGAAAGACGATGATCACAGGCGGGCTAAGGATGGATTATTACCTTCTGTATGGCCTGTTCGGAAAGCAGCGCCTCGTGCTCGGGGAAGAAGCGTGCTCTATGGCCTGCTCGCCTGCATCATGATATACCTCTTCGTCCACAATATACCCACGGATCTAGGTCCTGCATCTCAAAGACCTGACTCCAGGGTACCAATCCAAGGAAGTCTCCAATCTCCTCGTCTTGAACAGCCCACAGCGAAATCGCCAAAGCCAGAAAGGCAGCCTCCAGCCGAGAAGTACTACTACGACGGTCCAATCACGTTTTATAAGTTGGCTACTTCTCTGCATGCAGTCGTACGACTGATCGGTCATGCTGGAGTCAATAAGAATGTTTTGTTCGCGGCATCGAACCTCAAGAGCGCGGCAGAGATGATTCCTATCGCTTGTGAAATGGCTAGGTGGGAAAGGAACAACGTGCATTTCGCCTTTCTAGGACGAGACGACCTTGCAATGGAAGAAATAATGCTCATCAATGGTGTCACTGGAGAATGCAAAATTAACTGGCACGGTAGGGCTATTGCAGAACATAGTCTCGGACTGGTCTGACCTGACTCACAGATGCTCGCCCTGATTTCTCTCAAGTTAGCTCCCAGTCCCGCATGGAGACCAGTGTTGGCGCAGGCATGGGGCATATACAAACTTTCGTACGTCCACAGGTCATTCTCACAGACGACCCAAATAGAGAAGACGCATTCTTTACCAAGGCTCTGAGAAGCAAGGCCCTTGAAATTGGCAAGTCGGTGATCGAGCTTCCAACAGACGCTGCTACGAACCTTATGTGGATCACACGGTTGGATAGTGGCTCTCTAGCTGGTGTGTTTAATACTCTTTTCTCTGTATTTGTTTCTGCAATTGCTAAATCAAATCATAGCGTGGCATACAACCTACGTTGACCTCCTTATTCATGCTCCTCGAGGCTCGTCAGGATCTCTGATCCGGCTACTGAAAACGGTTGAGGCAGCCGATTATTTTGGCTCTCGACGTCCGCACCTCAGGCTCGAGCTCCCGACCGATATAGATCCGCCAACTTGGAACTTTGTGCAGAACCTGGTTTGGCCTCCGATAGACTGGTCCGGAGCACCTCACGTATCGCAGGTCACTCTTCGACATAGCATTCCACGGCGAGATCCGACAGCAGGAGAAGCAGCTGTGCAACTTGTCGAGTCCTTCTATCCCGCAAGACCCAGAGACTCCCACATTTTATTACTTTCTCCTCAAGCCGAACTTTCACCACTTTACTATCATTATCTTATGTATAATATCCTCGAATACAGACATTCCTCCCGAGGCCAATTCTCTCAAGAGCTCAACAACCTCATAGGCCTTAGCCTCGAACTTCCTTCTCACCACCTCAATGACACTGAATTCTTCACACCTCCCCTTCTGGAACGCCCTTACGTTCAAGGCGTTCCTGAACAGCCTGGCCGGGCGACCCACTTTCTCTGGCAGTCTCCCAACAGCAATGCAGCTCTCTACTTTGGGGACAAATGGATCGAATTTCACTCGTTCCTTGCCGCACGCCTCTCCGCGCTGAACTACAAAACCCCACGTCAGAAAAAGGTCATCAGTGAAAAATATCCATCATGGATGGAGTACCTACAGGAGCTCATGCGTGCGCGAGGATACTCCCTTCTATACCCCAATTTCTCTTCGACTTCCGAATCCATTGCCACCATCCACAATGAACTCTATCAACCCCCCGAGGAATTTTCTCAACCATACACCTCCTCAAACCCCGATCAACCACTGCCGACTATTGACCCAAATGAGCCCTTCACAGCCGATGCCTCCGCACAACCCGCCAAACCTTCAACTCATACCGAGGCTCCCCTACTATCTACTAACCTCGTATCCATCCTGCCCCAGTCGGGTGATCTTTCGGACCTTTCCCAGATCCCACTTCTCTCTCATGAAGGCAACGTACTCTCTCATACCTCGTCCGATGTCTTATCAAGCGCTTTTGCCGGAGAATTTCGACGCGAAATAGGTGGTTGCGCGGGCAGTGATGATATCTGGATCTACCAGATGAGCGCTAACGATCTTTTCTGCAATCTCAATTTAGACCAATTTTCAGACATTTCAGAGGAAGAGAAGAACGATTATGAGAGCGACGACTCCAAGCAAGTGGTTAAGGAGGCGCCCAAAACACCGATATCGACGGAACAACAAGACGACAGCGACTTCTCGCAATCAGAATTTGCAGCACATATGAATAGGCAGGCAGCAAAGCCAATAGAGGATACGCCTGCTAAAACTCCGACTAAAGTCCCTGCCAAAGTACCACTCGAAGGTCGTGAAGACACGCAGAAAGAATTCTCAGACCATTTGGCGAGACAGGGAGCGAAGAAGCCAGATCCCGTCAAACCAAAATCTGCCACTAAAGAGGCAGCAAAACCAGCAGCTGGAGGTACTAACAAGGAGTCCCACGACACTGTCGTCATGCAAACCGACCATGTCAGTGGAAAGAAGACGGACGACACCCCCGCTATGCCAGCGGACCACGTAGCGGGAAAGAAGGGCGAACATGCCGTCGTGAAAATCGCAGACAAGGCTACCGAAAACCCTTCTGATGGCGCTACAGTCAAAATGTCGGCTGAGGAGAAGGCAAAAAAACCAGACAGTGTGGAGAACATCAAGGCTACTGTTCTCAATGCCGATGGTGGTGCAGATACAGAGAATAACGCGGAAACATCGGAGAGGAATCCGGGGTGGTGAATAGAGTTTGCCACTCTGTACCGATCCAGAGACAAGTGCGCAGAGCGCACTACGCCTGAACGCACGCCAATGCTTCAATTCGTTCAAACCAAGAAGGTGGAGGATAGCGGCATGCCTCGGTAGCAACCCGCCCCAGCCACCTTGCAGCTGCTTCTGCGCAGGTACCGAGCAGATTCTGCCAGAGGGAGAAACCTCCCAGTCTTCCAAAATTGGGAAGACGACGTTTATCAGATGTAAGATATCACGGGTGAGAGGGGGAGGCATATATAAGAGCTTGTATACCGCTTTTACTGGGGGATCACAATGTTATAGCTGCGTGGGCGTTGACTTTTTTGTGAGATACCTTCGTATACGGATTTAGCGGTCTAGAAGAGCAACCGAGCAACGAAATCTGTTTCTGTGTATCATGATCACTCTCGAGCATTGGGGGTTGTAGGCGTGATGGTGAGGGCCATGATAATCCCCCCTCGCGCATGTTATTACTGCTACAACATCTCTCATGTTTCCATTTGCAAAGAACCGCCCGTATCGTCGCTGCATAAGGTATCTATCGTTACATTCCTTCATAAACGCCCTTGCCATGCTCTAGAAATGTCACATTACAAGGAAGTGTTACAAAGCGTCCTTCCACTCACGCCTCCCTTCTTTTGGAACAACAGCAACAACCGCACCAGGCGGGCAATAGTCCGCAGCTTTAATCCTGAATTTTGGCGTCGTGATCAGCCTTCATTACTCTTCATAACATGCACCAGATACGCCTCCGGCACCTTGGGCACCTCGGGGCTGTTCGGCGACTCCCTCTTACTCCTGCTCTGGGCTCTCAGCAGGCCCCTCTGTCTGTATTCCTTTCCGCTGGCGCCACTGGCTAAGCGCCTCAAGCTCGACTGGCCGCCTCGAATCGCAGCACCGAGCATCCTGGAACCGCCACTGCTTGCGGTCGCGCGCTCATCGTCGGAGACCGCCTCGTCCGTCTCGTCGTCGGAGAGCAGGTCGTTCACGTTAGAGGGTTTCAGGAGGTTATTGGCAGGGGAGGTGGCGGAGCGGGAGTGCAGACCTGGTCTGTTAGGGGCGGTAAAGGCGGTGGGTGTCATGACGGCTGGGTTGCGGGGGGTACCGCGGGAATCTATGAAGCCATTTTGGAGAGAGGTTACACTGGCGGTTCGGGCGAGGGTTTTGTGGAGGATGGGGGCCGTTTGTTGGTCGTAGAGGTCCGCGCCGCTGTCGGGGTCCGTGGGATAAATGTTCATGGTTTGGGTTAGAGAGGGGTCTTGGGTATCGGTTTCGGATATTAGACTTTCATCGAAGAATTGGTCAAGGCTGTCGAGTTTAGAGAGGAGATCGCTAGTGCCGACATCCACAACATTGAGCTCTGGGCGACTTTCTTCGGAGGGCATGGTTTCGGTTCGTTCAAGAGGAAAGTAGGAACGCTGCTGGTACTCTTCGGCATGGAACTCGATATCCGGAGTTGCGACAGCGTCGGCTTCGGCTGCATTCGCGCTTGCGCATGTGTAGAAGACGGCTTGCATATTGGCTCGAGTGGTGTTTGAATGAATGGCTGGCATAGGGATCGACCATCCAGTATCCTCTGGAATGCCATATAAACTTTGAGTTTTCTCATATTCTTTGCGTATTGAGCGGGACCCGGACGATGCCATGCTCATTCGCATATGATGCTTGTCCATTGGAGTTGCCGACATAATCATAATATGATCCATGACCTCTAACGCCTGTGGGCAGTATTCCGTTTGAAGGAGTCGCAACAGCGGTGAGATCAGATCAGGCCCTTGGCTTGCAATCTCTGGACGACGTGTGTCAATGTCCGGAATAAGGACACACAGTATTTCCAGTGTTCGAAGCTTGTACCACGGTAATCTATTCGTTAGTAGACCTATCAAGAATATCAAACTCTTGAGCTCCCAGGTAGGGAAGAATGTTCTCCGTAACGAAGACAAGACTTGCTTCAAGAATTCTCCACTTTCGGTGTATCTGCTCTTCGCAAAGGCGTTTAGGACTATCGAGATTTCTTGATTATCCTGAAACTCCGCCACTTCCGCCAATATCTCTGCAGACCTAAGGTATGCAAGATTTTGATGATTCTCACGGAAAGATTGTAGAAAGCAAGGCAAATACCCTAATACCCCGAAGAGAAGGCGGGTCTGATTTCCAACCAGGTCACTTTCAGGCAGAGCTACCACCTTGTCAAGGGTCTTGAAGGATTTGTCCAATGAGGTAGCAGATTTCAATCCTTTATATATCAGAGGGGCTATACCCTCAAAGGCGCCTTGCCACCTATCAGGCTTAGCGTCTTTCAGTATGTTGACCACAGCTGGGTCACTAAGATCGACTTTCTCAAGCAGATTTTCGAGCATACCCAAAGTCTCCATGAATTCTCGCTCATAGATTGTATTTAGACACGCGCATGTGGCCCAGAACAGTTGAGGGTACTGCAATAGATGGGCCGGCTCCAGAGCTCCAATAATCGTTTTAAGGGTCGTGAGTATCTCCATGGAGAATGTCTGAATATCCACCTCTTCATCTGCAATAGTATTCGACAGTCGAGCCAGCATGTCTGCAAGCATCGGCCTGTCGAGAGATGATAGTATGCAACGAAAGACTTGGAACGATCTGCAAGCGATATGCCGGACAGGGCAGGATGTAGCCCAGCTCAGCGTCGTTCGGGCCCACTGCTCCTGTAGCTTGGGGTACGCAATGGCGAAGAGGTTAACAACTTCACTTGTCACAAGAGTCATAGACGGCGGTACTCTGTTGTTCTCATCTTCATTATCTTTACCATTACATTCTTCATAAGTCCAGACAACGTTCGCTTCGTGTTGTCGTATCGACTCGACGAAAGCTTCGATTGTATTCTTGTTAGGAATCGTAGCATTGTCATCGATTTTCGTAATGACTAGTTCATGTATCAGATGTACAAGCATCTCACGAGCCTGTTCTTGCACAAGTAGGGTATAGTGATCCCATAGTACGAGAATCACTTGCAAAAGCAGCGGTACACTCTCCTTTGCCAATTTCATGGGAGCTACCATCAGATCAACAAGGAAAATGAGGGAAAGCTGACCCAGGGAGAACCCGGACTACCCGAAATCAGCAGGTGATCATTTCCATAATGTGGTTCCACTCACCTGTTTGTTACCAATCGGCAAAGCCTCTGATAAATCTGCAATATAAGGTAAGCCGAGAGTATCGGGCGGTAGCACTATCGGCTCGCGTTTCTCTTGGACCATGTTCTTGGGAGTGATCTGCAGCAAGAGGAATTCAACCACCTTCTGGCCAGCCGGCGTACTAGAGAGGTAGACAATTATCTGCTTCGCATAATCAACAAAGCTCTGCTCTCTTCTATCCAGGCATAGCGAGATGACAAAATCCAAGACTACTTGTACATTGCCGCCATGCGGCCCTGTAGCGAGCGCTTGCCACAGAGCCTGCACCTCGTTATGTAAAGCCCCACTGGCTTTCGTCGTTATTTCAAGTAGATTGGCCAAAAGCATGTAAGATTGCGCCGTTGGGCCTCCACTAGGATCAAGTTGCAGCTCAATTGTCTGAATCCAAGGAAGAATAGCTGCTACCATGTTACGCTGGTTGTCCGGGTGTATATTTCTGAAATGGACGGCGAACTGAGAAAATATGAAAAAAGCGAGCTCCGTGTGCTGTTTCGCAAGTCGTTTTGATATTTCGAACTGTGCCAATTTGTAGACCGCTGTGGTCTTGTCGGAGATACTGATATCAAAGTCCTGAAGCTTGGAACTCTTCTGCTGACGTTGCTCTAGGGTACGCAGCAGCCGAGCCGATTCCATTCTGATATGGCTATTCTCATTACCTAGTGTGAACAATACAGCGCCGAGTATTCTCCAGAACGCAAGCGGCTGATCTTCATGTTCGATGAGAACTTTAGTAACCACTTTGAAATAGCTCTCCAAAGCTCTTGGGCGATCTGCTGCGTAGCATCTCTCGACGGAACTCTCGAGCAGGTACGGAAAGTCGCGATTATGTATGATCAAGCTATAAAGAGCACGACGCCCGATAGTATGCATTTTATCGCTGACAGTGCCAAATATCTGGTCAATCCAGGACAGCATACGACGGACATCAAAAGAGAGGCTGTCTCCTTTATTCGTGGTAATCCTGATTGGACCTCCCTAGGACATATTAGCCTGCGAGTTCCACAGCATAGACGGTTTCTGATTTACACAAAGGGTGGCCATGGCACTCAATGCAGCAGTCCTCAAATCCCTCTTCTCAATCTCTATTGCGGCAGTGACGTTAGTCTTCTCTCTAGTATCCTGATGTTGATCCAGAGCCGACTGTCTCATGCTGTCTTCACGCTGACTGATACGACTTTGGTTCGGAGAATAGCCGCACCAGTCTTCCATCAGAGCGAAAGCAGACTTCCGTGACTCGAAAGCCATCCACCTCGACGGATCTTTTGTTCTATTGATACCATCATAGAGTTCTTCTAGTAATCCACAATAATAACGCCTCAATTTTTGACATTCCCAATCATTCTGTATCTCGGCATCATTCAAAAATATCATTAAATCCTTTGTATACGCAGCCAGATTATTAAGAATCCACTCATCCTGAAGAACAACTTGCTCGCGAAGGAACCGTGATGTTAGCCTGTACACATGGGTAACCTCAGTCCTCAGGCGATCCGTGCGGTGGTTTCTTTTAGGGCTACTCCCACTACGCTGATGAGTCCCAATGCGTAATTTTGCTTCTTCCTTGCAGGTCGTTACGGCATACTGTAGGGACTCTAGAAGTGTTCTGTACAAATTGATATTGATCGAACCAAGCGCTGTTACGATCGCATCACGGATTGAAAGTGGCCCTGCCGATAGTAGTGGTATAATATAGGCGAAAAGTGCTCGGGCAGAACTTATCCTATCCTGTCCTTGGTGTGTACCTTTATTGGATATCTTACGGGCGTGCTGCGTGTTAGCAAGCTGGCTCTGTGTTTGAGCACCGGCATTCGTCATGGTGGTGCACGCCATGACAAGATACAGCTTCCACTGCTCGACAATGACCTCTGGTGGTGTAGCTCCAAGTCGTGTAAGTGTACGCGCCGAAGTAGGTTCAATACCTGATGATTGGTGACCACGCAGGCTTGCTGCCAGGTTGGTGATGCTGTCATGCATCTGCAGCAATCGCTCACACACATACTCACGGCCCATTGTCACTGCAGTGGGACATGTTTCGAAGCTAAGCCGGATTAGATTGGGAAATATCTTGAACCAGAGCGTTGTGTCATAGGAAACATCGCTACTGCATAGCTCGATGAGCGTGCTTTGCTGCGCATGTCTACGCTTGCCCTTCTGTAAACGGCTCCGTTCGGCGACAGAAAGTTGGTCGTCGTTAAAGTCAATTACCTTTTCGGAATCTCCTTCCAGGATGTGAATGATTCTAGGATGCTCTCGTCCCATAGCTGTGTCAAATTCGGTGACAAGTCTTAGAACTTTAACAGCGTATGATCGGACTCGTCTCGATTGAGAGCAAAGGAAAAAAACCCCATACCCTTCCATATTTTCGATCTCGGCCGATCCTTCCTGAAGGCCACCACGGCTACCAGAAAATCCGTCCACTGATGGCTCAATGGCAGCATCCTTAGATTTTTGCTTGATTTCGTCGACCCAGATGTAAAGTAATTCGACGTAGAGCCTCAGGGTATTCTCTATGTGGCCAGGTCCGAGCATTCCCTCATCCGACATGGTCGAGTAGCGAGCATCGAAGTTGAAAATGAACTTTGCAAAGCCAGTTGTCACGTCTCGGGCACGAGATTGTCGAGCTATTGATTTGAGAGACTGTGCCGAGGAAATTGCGATACTGGATTGGACATGGGCAGTTCCTGTGCAAAGCAGATTAATAATGTGACTGATGTGGATGTGCGCCGGCAAACAGCGTGGCAATGCCTGCACCGCAACGAGTAGTAGATCATAGAACCCCTGCTTATGATCAGTGTTTCCCAGGTGTTCATCCTTGCGACCAAAGCCAAAAGTCTCAGATATTGGTGTTTTAGGCGTCAATGCACCGAATTTCTCGTCCAGAACAGCTTGCCCACCGAAAGCATTGTCGCAGATCATCGTTATCCTACCAAGTATCTCACAGAATCTTCCAAAGTATTCTCTAGTAGTCTCGCTTAGACCAGAAGTAGCTATATGCCGTGATAGTCGATCTTCTTGTACCCAGGGCGTTGATTTTGCCCGTGCAGATGGTCGGGGACTGTTTATAGTACGGGGATCTACAAATGGGTCTGCCGTTGTTCCAGGTTTGGAAAATTGCGGAAATGGTGGTGGGCGATGGTCAGCTTTCTCCAGATCTGCCATGATCGCCAAGAAGGCTCCAATCCCAATCACTGTCCTTTCTGGTTCAAGTTGCTCAACCTTGATATCCTTACCAGGGGTGAACATGTCTGAATTGATCATGGGAAATATAATGGTCCGGAAACACCAATCCTGGAATCTGTATCCAATGATTCGGATGAGCTCAACCTTCGGTTCTGCGAAAATTGGCTCCGTAGACATAATACCTTTTTTCCCAGAAGGTAAGACGACCTTCATTACATCTTCGAGTTTGCGAATGGCTAGGTTATCTGACTCATTGACTCGTTGAAGATATGTCCACACCAGGCGACAAATGGACTGAAGAGCATACGCTCGGGTTACTCTATCTTTGAGCTTTGCTTGAAGTGATGTGACCACAGATAACCATTGCGTTGCAAAAGTCTCGGATGGAGATGCGCAAAGAACCATTGTGGAAAGACGAAATGCATCGATCCAATGGCGAGGCTTGACAAGCATTGGGCCGAGTCGCGAATTGACCATACTGACAAAATCCTTCCACTTGAGAGCATTGAGTTGGGGGCCGGCGTTAGCTGCAATGGGGAAAACTAGACCTTCAAGGATTTGGCAGTAAGCGTGCTTAATCTCCTGCCCATGCGAGTTGATAATCAGCTCCCCAAGAGCATGCAGGAAGTCACAAGAGTCTTTCCAAGCGCCTTCAGGTTGTGCTCTGACGCGGAGATGCTTCATGGCCAAAATCATCAGCACGACTCTGTCCTCAACTTCTTTTGTAATTGCTCCCTTGACACCAACATCTTTTTGGTAGGTCTTCAATTCCGTTGTGAACCGCTGTGAGACGCTCTTCAAATTCATTCCGCTCATAGAACCCAGCAATTGACAGTATATGGTCCAATTAGCGAGCCGAAAGGGTGAAGACTGAAGCTGGTCCAGCTCCATCTGTTTCAGTTGTCCGAATATGATGTCTTCCAACTTCTCCGCCATCTGGGGTGTAAGGGAGGCCAAATCAGTCTGGCTGTAGACTTCTATTAAGACTCTACATAGGAGATAGATGGAGAGGGATGACCGATGTTCGGCCTGAATGAAAAGATCTTGTAACGAAGATGAGGCTGGGTAGTTGGCGTCGGAAATACCCGGTGTCACTTGGCCCATTCCAGGATACAACATATGTGGCGGCTCAGTATTCCTCCTAAGAAGGCCTCGCTGCATAGTGAGTGGTGATTTCGCCTGACTGCGGTGAGCATTGCTGGGTTCCTAGGGGTGAGGGAACCTACCTGGTTCATCTCCGCCTTGGCGTTAGCGGCTGCTTCTCCTTTTGCTTTCCGCCAGTACATAATTGTATCAATCAGAGGCTTGGGTTTCTGACGCGCTATATGCCCAAGTGCTGAAATCAGCTGATCAAATTCAGGGTCAACGCCCGGTCCACAAATTCTTTCCACTCGAAAATCTTCATCTAGCATTCCAGTGACGCACTGATTTATTTTGTAGTCGGCTTGTCGAACAAACTATTGGTCACATAAGAATATAGCCTTGGATAGGTCACACTCACTTACCGAGTTGAAGAGGTGATGTAGAGCATACTCGCCCACAGTCTTCTGCTCCTGCTGCCTTGACTGGGAGCGTTGATGGCTGTGGTCTCGACGAGTTCTGCTGCTGTGAGTACGATCTATTCTCTTTTGTGTAAGCATCATGTTTGTAGTATCCCCTACATCGCGATCCCCCACCGGAGTCGATATCGATGGGGTGTGCATGGAGCCGTTTGCTGTACTTGAGGAGGGCGTGCCGGTGGAGCGAGGCTCGGCAACAACATGGTGCACCATAGTCAGGCTCGAGGACTCTGGTTTGAAACCAGGATTGATGGACGCCGTGCCGGTAAGCTGTGGACTTAAAGGGCTGGTGGCTGGGGAATTGACGAAGCTTGCGTTCCGAGAATGCTGATAGGGACCCTGAAACTTCGAGCCTTGACGGTAGTGGCCATGCGCTACCGATGTTCTGCGTTCTATCCCGCCGTTATTGAGACTTGCAGGTGACGGGGCGCTCGCAGCGCTTGACTGCGACCGTGGTGAGTGAGTCTGCACAGCCTGTTGCGTCAGATGAGTTGACGTGTTCATGTGAAAAAGCTCTGGTATTCTCCCCCTAGGTGCTGAACGATCCTGTGCCTGCGAAACGCCTCGCGGCACCTCGAAGCCATTTGACTCAGCATGAGGTGGTGAACTGTAGTACGCCGGGGGATTGGGGCCATTGTTCGGAACGTACGGCCGCGCATTTCCAGGCTGGGCCCCAGCTACAAAGAATAAGATGTCAGTGTGAGTTCAGGGTACTTCTTGAAGCCTGCACGGTTGCGAATAGTGAGGAGGCTTGAGGTGGAGGCTCGAAACCCCTAAGAAATCCCAAAGAGCTTACCCATGCTGCAGCAACGGCGCGACGTCAACCCGAAAACTCAGACATGTTTGACATGAAGTGAAGTTTCTTCAGTCTGGCGGTTTCCATTCCGAAGCCAACCGCGTGGGACGAGGCGCAACAACAGCCTTGGACGGTACGGTACGGTACCTGACAGCCTGCAGAGTGCAGAGGCATCCCAGGGATCCTCGCCCATTGACGTGCTATCCTTTATCGGTATCGATAAGCGAGCACGCTAATCATTCCAGCACTAACTACTTTAGTGTCACGACTCACGAGAAGTCCGGAGGTGAACCCCGTATTCCTGAACGATTAAGAGCATCATACCAGAATGTTCATAGTCAAGGAAGACAACGCAGCGGACAATGATAATAAAAGCTTATGTGAGAGACACGAGAGGTCAACTCTCCCTGCTTATGCTTATTAATATGCTATCCGCGCTTTTCGTCTCTGAGGCCCAAATGCTCCGTAGGGCTGATCTAGCCTTGATATGCGGAACGGACCCTCGGAATACTGTAGACCATCGTGGAAATACCTTAATCATGATTCATGATGTCTGGCGTCCACTCTATTCGTGCAAGATCTTTGCTTTAGTCGTGGCATCATAAGGCGTGGGTAGACACTGTCCTTGGGCGTATCTACGGAGTTTGAGGTCACTTGCACTCAAGTAGTGCCAACTCGATCGATTTTCCGAGACTCGACGGTCCTTTCTTTGATCCCTCAAGGGTCACTGCAGGAAAGCGCCTCTTTCGCCATCCGATAATATCCTTGTTTTCGCTGCTCATCGCATAGCTGAATAGTTGCACCCCTTGGGCCTTTGGTTATCCGGTGCGGTTGTGCGTATACGTTTCTCGAGATCTCTAATCGTAGACTAACCACCTCGCTCAGACCGTTCAACATGGCTCAGATCGATACTTTAGACTTGATAGTGCTCGTTGCTCTCTTGGCGGGCACCGTCGCATATTTAACCAAGGGAACATATTGGGCGGTACCCAAAGATCCATACGCGGGCTCCTATGCGGCGGCAAATGGAGCAAAGGCGGGAAAGACGAGAAATATTCTGGAGAAGATGGATGAGTCTGGGAAGAATTGCGTCGTATATTACGGATCACAGACAGGTACTGCGGAGGACTATGCTTCAAGACTAGCCAAGGAAGGATCCTCCAGATTTGGACTGAAGACGATGGTGGCGGACTTGGAAGATTACGAGTTTGAGAATCTCGATACCTTTCCAGACGACAAGATCGCTATGTTTGTGCTTGCAACCTATGGTGAAGGAGAGCCGACGGATAACGCAGTCGACTTTTACGAGTTCATTACGGGCGAAGAACCAGCTTTCAGCCAGGGTGCTGGCGTAGACGAGAAACCGCTGCAAAATCTCAAATTTGTCGCATTTGGACTTGGAAACAACACGTATGAGCATTACAACTCCATGGTACGACGGGTCAACGCAGCTCTTGTGAAATTTGGAGCCACAAGAATTGGAAACGCTGGGGAGGGTGACGACGGCGCGGGTACAATGGAGGAGGATTTCCTGGCTTGGAAGGAACCCATGTGGACAGAATTATCGGAGAAGATGTCTCTCGAAGAGCGCGAAGCCGTCTATGAGCCCGTGTTTAGCGTGACCGAACGAGAGGACCTAAGCCCAGAGGCGGACGAGGTGTACTTGGGCGAGCCGAACAGGCACCACCTCGAGGGCAAGTCTCAGGGACCATATAACTCGCACAACCCATACATAGCGCCTATCGTTGAATCAAAAGAGGTGTTCACTGTAAGGGATCGGAATTGCTTGCACATGGAAATCGACGTCAGCGGATCCAACCTATCATACCAAACAGGCGATCATGTAGCCGTCTGGCCAACCAACGCTGGAAAAGAGGTCGATCGATTCCTAACCGTCCTCGGATTACTAGAAAAGCGTCACACCGTCATTAGCGTCAAAGGTCTCGACCCCACCGCCCGAGTCCCTTTCCCGTCACCAACCACTTACGACGCCGCTGTCCGGTACCACATGGAAATCTGCGCCACCGTATCCCGTCAATTCGTCTCCTCCCTCGCTCCCTTTGCCCCAGACGAGAAATCGAAAGCCGAAATGACGAGAATAGGCGAAGACAAAGACTACTTCAAGGACAAAGTCTCTAATCACTACCTCAACATCGCCCAACTTCTCGAAAAATTAGACTCCTCCAAACCATGGGCCTCCATCCCCTTCTCCATCATGATCGAAGGCCTGCAGAAAATCCAGCCGCGCTACTACTCCATCTCGTCCTCCTCCCTCGTCCAGCCCAAGAAAATCTCCATCACAGCCGTGGTCGAAGAAATCCGCGTGCCTGGCTCCGATAACATCGTCAAGGGCGTTACCACAAACTACCTCCTTGCCCTGAAGCAGAAGCAGCACGGCGATCCAAACCCCGACCCTCACGGCCTCACCTACGCCATCACCGGTCCCAGAAACAAGTACGACGGCGTCCACGTCCCCGTTCATGTCCGCCACTCCAACTTCAAACTCCCCTCCGACCCTTCAAAGCCAATCATCATGGTCGGCCCCGGCTCCGGCGTAGCGCCCTTCCGCGGCTTCGTGCAAGAGCGCGCTGCCCAAGCCCAAGCAGGCGAGGAGGTCGGAGAAACACTACTTTTCTACGGATGCAGGAAGCCCGCCGAGGACTTCCTTTACAAGGACGAGTGGAGCGTAAGTCCCTCTCCTAACACTCCTCCCCATCCAGCCTCACAAACCCACTAACCCCCCTCCCCAGTCCTTCACGGAAACCTTCCCCAGCTTCCAGCTCTTCACCGCCTTCTCGCGCGCGGGTCTGCAAAAAGTCTACGTCCAGCACCGCCTCCAAGAGCAGGCCGCGCTCGTGAACCAGCTGCTTGAGCAAAAAGCGAATTTCTACGTGTGCGGCGACGCGAGTAATATGGCGCGAGAGGTGAGCGTGGTGCTGGGCAAGATCATTGCCGAGCAGAGGGGGTTGAGCGCTGAGAAGGGGGAGGAGGTCGTCAAGGGTATGAGGAGTAATGGGCAGTATCAAGAAGATGTTTGGTCGTAGATTGTATAGCAGTGGGAGTGAGGAGGAGGTGTTTTTTTATATCATGGAGATTGTAGATGGGATGGGACAGGCGATGAGCTGCTTTGTGGTTACGTTATGGTGGCTGAGGGCGTGGGATATATAGACTTGCTTGTTTTTCAGCTTGTCAACAGCTTTTCAACAGCTTGGTTTGGCATGGAGTACATAATTTCCTTCCTACCGAGGTAGGTACAGCACGCTCTATAAACGGGTTCTTTCGGTAGATGAATTGGAGTCTCTGTGGTTTCTACATAGTGGATGTTTGAAGGATATCAGTGATTGTCGGAGATCGAGAACACATGAGGTTTGTTTTCCTAATGTTCCATACATGGCTGGTGATAGAATTGCGGTAATCTATTTCCTTTTGAGAAAAACGTGGAATGTCGGTATCATTTGCTGTGGCATGTACACCGTTCTCGAAAAGGGAATATTGATCGCGCGATATTGTGCTGTCAATCATTGAACATCTATTAGCTGGGCTTTTCTTTCGGCCTGCATGATTCCTGATTAGCCAAAATGGATTATCAGATCATATCTGCGTTAGCCCTAGCCCATACTGGAAAGAAGTTCATGAGCGTCTCCCCTCTTGTTACGCTCAATAGTAAAAATTTGTGTGATAGGTCGAGTTTGTAGAATGTGATCTCTGTTTCACATTTCTGAAGCTGTGCGTACATCCAACCGACTAGTGAGGTCCAGTGAATTGGAGTATTGTTAAGTAGGAATGTTAATATAGCACCAGTGGAGAGGACTATCGATATTCGCCAGCGTTGATCGAGATTTTAGAAGATAAATTGAAGAGATAGGTGGTATATACTCCGATATTCTCTTCGTACTGCTTTTAGTATTGAGCAGGTGTGGTCCAGCTATGGACTGAGAGCGCGAGATGTGTGACTATTGAAGAGCACAAAAGTCTCATTTTTGGCTGTGTATGGGCTTAAATCTTAGTCTGTCCGAAAGCTAGATAGCCCAGAAATGATATCCTGTTGTTTCTCTTCAAGCTGTGTGCATGGTTACTCGAGGGATGCGGTGAAAGGTATCATGAACTTCTGATTGCGGTATAGAGTTGGGATTCTCTTACTGGGGTTTACCCCCACCGTTCGACAGTGTAGAAACCAACCAGGTCTAGCTAGCGGTAACCCAAGTAGACAATTTGGTCACCGAGGAGCTGCTAGGACTAGACACGCGCGAGCCAATAAAATAGAAACAAAGGACACACTTGTGAAAACTCCTACCAGCAACGTACTATGGTATACGTATTGCATTGCCATCGAGGAATAGAGTCCTTGTGAGGTAATAGTGCTATTATTGGCTCTTCTATTTCATGCGGGATCTGATCAAAGACTGGTCCGACGTTATGCATCGGGCATCAGCCGCAGTGAGGGACAAATGTTGGGGTTTGTGTAACAATGGGAGGAAGTCTTGTATGGGTCAATTGAGTAGCTTCGGTACCTTGCAGGCTGATGGTCTTTGAAGCGATAAAAGTCCTAGATACGCATGTCGTCTTCAGCAAGATCAAGTCAGATACAAACACTGCTCCCTGCAGGGAAATCCGGGATAGACATGATTATATGCATAAGCGGAGTTGGGACGATAAGGTATGTTACTTGTTTTGTGGCGGTGAGACATGTTGTGACATACAGCAGCGGGCATTGTTCCGAAATTGGGGTGTACCGGTACATCGAGGGCTTCTTGAGCCTCGTGAGCGGCAGGACCGTTAAATTAGGTGATACGTCAGGGGCCAAAGGCCTGCTCGCTGCATGCTTCTTGGCGAGCCTGCATGCTCATCAGACGTGTGATAAACCAGGTCTGTCGCAGACGTCAAAAGCTAGTGTTCCCACCAGGTCTCCGGCTGTGTTCTTGCGCGTCCGGATGCCGCTTTGCATTTTGGCTTCTCGAATCTAAATGATGTTGAACATTTCCAAGGGATTGGCGGGAGGGATCTTTGCCGGCTTGGTCCCCGCGCGTTTATCGATAGCGCAACCCTCAAGGATCGACATCAAACTCTCTGCTCGAAAACGACGATAATGCCAACAATTAGTGGTGGTGGTGATGAGTACCTCACTAGACAGTCCGATAAGGCCCTCAATGGGAAAATGTCAGTAGCCTACATTGGAGGACCGATCAATGCCATGCGGTAATCCTAAGTCCCTACTACATATCTCCTCGAAAACCCCATACGAAAGAGGAGCAAGTCCGACAGCAAGGGAGACGCTCATGCATAAGCGGCAGCGCCACGCACAAGCTAAGATGAACTTCGCAGACGTCCATGACTTTGTTGTGGCATGCGTAAGGTCGAAGGCCTTGCATTGCGGTACAGATTTGCTATTGTGATATGATGTTAGCGGCAAGTGCAATGCCTTGAAGACTGACCTTCGGTCTCCTGACGACATACTTGGACACTATGTCTGGGATGTTATGGTTTCCCGACGGTAGGTCAGAGGACGACGCTGCCTCCAGGTACCATAGAAGGCATTGCTAGCCCGGTGCTTCAATTCGGATATGGCGTCTCAAAGTGATGGTATCTGATTTTCAGGTTGGAAGTGTCACAAAATAATACGTAAGCCTTGAACATCTCCTACAATGGTCTTTCGCCAGAAGAAGCTCGGCAATTTGCGCTTGTAACCCTGGTCGTCGCTGTTTGAAGAGACTCCCACACACTCTGAAAGCTGTTATAACTAGTCAGATCTAGTCTGCGTCGAGCGGCCCTGAGTGACTGAGATAACGATGACGCTGCAGTATGCACACTCTAGGTAGATACTTGAGGGGTCATTCGTCGGCTCCCTTTTAGAGAATGCTCGGATATATCTCGCACGCTGCTCCTCTGAACATCTTCTCACCCAAGACTCTTGATACTATCTTACTCTGTACAAAGCCAGAATATTGTCGCATCAAATGCTCCTTCTGATTTCGGTAACTGCTCGAGGGTGACGTGGATATGAGAGCTGCCTTCCTCGAACCTTCCCAATTCATGATATTACTCTAAGATTACGAGCTAGCGTCTATTTACTCCCCAACATCTACCCAGCTTCTCTTTTCCTTCTCAACATCCACCAGATTCCTCTCACTTCTCCCTTCAGCTATTTGCACATTCGACAATTATTGGCAGATTCCTTGCTCACATAGGCACTGTTATTCACTGTACTCCTTGCTCGTATCATATCGAGCTTGCTCAGTTTCCTGTCAACACCAGAGACTTCTTGTAGGCCCAAGACCCTGAGCTCAACACAACAAATATTCTCCGAGCCTGACATTTACATTACAGCGGCAGTCATCACACTTTGGACCATCAATACTTGCTGCACTGTTCCTGAGACATTACTAGGACTTCGTAGTACGTTCTACAGCCATCCTTCCACAAGCGCAGAGTCTGCTGACCTAGCTATGACCAGGTGTCGGATCTAAGCGACTTAGGCAAATACCACCCTTGCGGGCAGAGTACATTACGCGTGAGTGTACAACTTCTCGTACCTGTCGCACCGGCTTCCATCTCATGTCAAATATGGTCTTGGTGCATGGAGGCTGTTTCTGTCTGCTCCAAAGCTTTTGGGTTGCTCCTCTTGTTGTGAATTGTTGTAATCACATGTCGTGGCTATCTTTACAGTACTATTCCTGCTTTCCGTCCTGGCTGTGTCTTCCCTCCCCTTGTCATCAACTTTTATCGCCTGTTTCTGTCGACGTACAGCTGCATTCAAGGCTTATACGGCCTCCTTCCAGGTAGCTGTGCCCAAAAATATGCAGCCTTCAGCTACCGAGAGCCGTGGTGCCATACAATCTACAAACCCCAATCCATATGGCTATAGTACACCTTTTGGACAATATCAATCCCAGGGACAAATGTACACGGCCACAAACCCGAGCACGAACTACAACGAAAACGCAGGTCTTTCGATGGATGGCCTTGCCAATGCTTTTAGAGAGGTTAACCTTCGCAGCATGGGCTACTCTGGGCCGATCAAGTCAAATAGCAATGCATTTCCTGCTAATATCGTCCCTATGAACGCCACACCTGGCACTCCAAGCCAGCCCCAGATGATGTATCAAGTCGCTGCTGACGGTAGCGTGGTTTTCTCGGCCATGCCTACCACTCAAGGTAGCTACGAGCAGTATCCTGGAACCTACAACATAGCTGCACTACAAGCGCCCTACCTTCAACAGGTGTCTTACAATGGAATATCTCCGTCTGGACCTCGCAACTTCCCCAATACTCCCCGAGGCCAAAATTGGATGTCATCCCAGCAGATCCCACGGGAAGTCCCTGAGCTTTCCGCGCCTCGTCGCACGTCTTGGTCGTCCAACGACGGATCAAGCCCGCAAACTCCGCTGTTCCCAAGTACTATCAATAGCGGATACCAGCCATCATACTATTCACCCAACGGTTGGAGCACACCATCCCCGAAGCAGGCTATCCCTGCCCATGCGGCTCCTCAAATTTTGAAAGATTACAACAAGCAGTACTATTTCTTGGACTTCAGTAATATCATCAAGATAGACCCGGAAATCCCAGAAGCCATACCTGCGCTTTGGAGCCCAGAAGGCGGTCGTGGTACCCTCGACAAGATCTTGAACAATACTGAGTCAACAACGAACGTCTACATCAGGGGATTCCCACCTTCTACCACCGACGAGCTGATCCTCAAGTACGGGCAGCGCTTTGGAGACGTAGACAGCGCTAAAGCAATGATCGACCTTGCGAACGGGCAATGCAAGGGGTAAGGACATGAATGCAGTCGAAGCTTACCTGTACGTTGCTAACACCAACTCAGTTTCGGATTCATCCGATTTCACAACTTCGTTGATGCCGAAAACTGCATTCGAGTGTTTTATTTTCTCGGCTATGAGGCGAAGTATGCAAGAGTAAGATGCTGTATCCAAATCCCGTTCAGCAGTAGACTAATTGCAGAGATAGCCATCACACAACTCCCGACTCAAGACGTTAAGTGATCCCCACAACAACAATCTATACGTGTCCAATCTCCCGATGACAATGACCGATCCTGTAAGCCTGCCTTTTTGCGTTTCTTTCTACTGGGGTCCGGCTAACCTTCAGTAGGACTTGAAAGCGATCTTTACGAGTGTGTATCCGGACATTGTAACGAAGGGGCACACTGTCTTGAAGGACACCATTGGTACAAGTCGTGGAGTAGGCTTCATTAGGTGAGCATTAAGCCGAGCAAGCCTTGTGCTTGTGTTCCATAGTAAGGTTCTCAGGCTGAATTATATGCATAGATTCGAGACTCCTGAGATCTGCCAGAAGATTATCAACGAATTCCATGGTAAGCTAATTGGCGAAGGAGACAATAGCAAGACACTTCAAATCCGCTTTGCGGACACGGAAGATCAGAAGAAACTCAAAACCAGCACAGCAGAGCGTCGCCAGTACAAAGCGAGTGAGTACAGCCACGGTGTCGCATGGCGTTATTCCCCGACAGCAGCTGCTTTTGCGAGTCCCTTTCAACCCCGTGTGTTGGGATCAGATGCGAGCTGGGTGAGTCGGTCGCCAGTTTCGCCAGATCCAAGGTACGTTTCTTAGTATATGAATGCTGACTGTAGCTGACTGTCCTAGCATGCTCGCCCATCAGCAAATGATGCGTGGAGCTCAGATTGCTGCAGTGGTTGGAGACAGACCACACCTAGGTATTGCTCCGGTTCCAGCTCGCCAATCCTCCCGAATAAAAATTGAGAGCCCCAGTGTGGATGCTGCCAAGATACCTACGCACAATTCTGGAACGGCTGGTGGCAACACTCTTCGAACTCCAAGTACACCTACGGATTCTGGTGACGAGAGGCCATGTTCTAATGGCATCTCTGTAAATCTAGAGGCGGATTTGTCGCCTTCCAAGTCTAAGCTTTAGATCTGACCAACACATTACCAGCCATGGTCGAGCACAGGCTCGGTTCTCTTCTTCAAAACGTCCTCGCTATCAGTCGCTTTTTAATTCGGCCATGGCAGCTATCACCCATGGGTTATCCCGTCAATAGTTTCCGGGTCCCGACCTCGCAGTCCCACACTTTACGATCATTCATATGCAGCCATACGGAGAATATTAGTATCTGGTCACCAACGGTCGCAATCTTCTCTTACGTCAAGGACAACATAATTAGTACTCCATATGACCTTATCACTTCCATCTTCGAGCATCCTTTGTATTGCTCCGGCAATGGCATCTAATATGGCGTGGACGGACATAAGGAGCATATCAATTAGCAGGGTGGATGGCTTTCTCTCAGCATAATAGCGGCATATCCTTCGGGCGTCAAATTGTAAAAGGTCGGTTCAGTCAGGCGGATTTCAGGGTCATTCTATGCATCGGCCTCGGGGAAGCATCAATTCCTTTTCGTTTTAGCTCCCAGTTGCTTCAGCTTCCACTATCAGAGCTTAGAATTAGCATCAATGGACTTGACTTCGTCACCCATCAATTCCTCGTGGCAAACCATTTGCATTCTTTACGTTGCAAGGTCAATTATTCATGTGTCGCCTGAAGACATGCTAGATGCCTCTGAGATCGGTACGCTTAGTTGCTCGCGAGTATTAGAAACCTTGCCTTCCTCCCCAATATTTCGTATATTTCCAGAGGGTTTTGAATCTTGGGATGCGCCACTATGTGTTTCGACTCCTTCTTCCCTCTCCTCCTCGCCGGTATCGACGTCCTCCAGTGTATCCTCTTCATCTCGACCATTGCCACCATCCCCATCTGCGCCAAATTCTTGCATGTACTTCTCTAGGTCCTTTGCCATCTTTCTGGAAAATCCAGATGCCTCGACCTCAACGTCTAGCCGCTTCCCTCCAACCCTACCGACCCCCTTCTTTGCCTCCGCAAAGAATGGACCAGGTTCATCGCTGGTGAAGTGGAACCGCCGCGCGAAGAAGCGTTTGATGCAATTGACGTCGCGGTCGAAGTACATTTCTGCGTTGGCGTGATCGATGGAGACCATTTGGGGGAAGTCAATAAGGACGGGAGTTAATCTGATGGAGGCGGTGGGGTTTTCTTCCTTTTCTATAGGTTCTGCTGAGGGGACTTCGTCTTCTCTGATAAGGATGTTGAATTCGTTGAAGTCTCCGTGGATTAAGCCGTATTCCGCCAGTCTCAGGATCATCTCTATTAATTCTGTGTATAGTCCTGCGGGATCCGGAACTTTGGAGATTTGTCGCAAGGGAAACGCATCGATCAGCTCCATTACAATCGTGTGCCTACTGTTCGCAATTGGCTCTGGCACCCGAAACCCATTCTCCCTCAGCGCCTTCATGAACGCAAACTCTTTTAACGCAGCAAGCCGGCTCATGTACATCCATGACGCAGAACTCCTGTGCCGGAGGTAGTCTCTATTGTTTTTTATGGTGCGGAAGGATATACGGCCGAGCCGGTGGATTTTGAGGACATGTTGGGTTCCGGAAGATGAGGCGACGACGAAGATGTCGGATTCTTTTCCGACGCCGATTTGGTTGCCAGTACTATAGAGGGTTTGGCGTTTGAGGTGCGTATTGAGGGAGAGGTAGTCGAGGCCACCATAGGTGAGGCGGTATCCGTCGTCTAATGCGAAAGCTATTAGTTGCAGGGCTTTGGGACGGAAGGTAAGGAGGGGCAAGTTGTCATACATGAAGCGTTCTTTACTCTGGCGATGAGGTTGGCTTTGGCAAGGGTGGAGATGCATTTATGGACACCACTACCTCCGCGAAGGCCTGAAAGCTTAGTGATGAGAGGCGTGGGGACGACTTCATGACTTTTGCTGCCTGTTTCCACCTATGGGGGTCTGGTCAGTTGTTAGTCTATGTGTAGTGGGGTGGAGGGCGCAAGACGTACGGCAGTGAGGACTCGCCAGTCCTCGTTGGTGAGGTAGCGTAAATGCTTGGTATCGAGCTTCATTGCGAAGGATATAACATACGATTTCTTTGCTAAGAAAAATTGAGAAGTTATTCGGAAGATGTGTTCGAACAACAGTGTGCGGTCAAAGTGGTTGCGGCTCTGCGGCGAATCAACGTCAAGCGAGGCCGCCTTCGAGCTCCAGGCTTCAATCTCACCCATCAACCTCACCATCATTAACCAGCTTTCCTCCAATACCAAAACGCCTTTTGAAAAGTTAACATCTGTATAATCACAGTCTCACTTCTCTCTGCCATCTCACCCGGACAAGCTTTGCAGCCTATTCAACTGCATTACTAATATTGTCTGGTGTTTCTTCGGCGAGCGGCTAAGATGGCAAAGGAGAATGGAGAGCCAACTGCGGCGGAGAAGGGAAAGGGAAAAGCGGGGGACGAGAAGCCATCAGAAGACGGCAAGAAGATGGAAGAAATAAAAAAGGATAAGGATGGCAAGCCTATAATAAACGGCAAGAAGGGAGACGAGCCTCAGGAGGGTAAGTAATCTTCCGTCTCGTAAGCTATGGTGCTATAGCTAAGACTCGTGACCCCCATAGAGGAACTTAATGAGGAAGACCAACAGCTCAAGACTGAGCTAGAGATGCTTGTTTCACGTCTAAAGGTAATAAACTCCGCAAGCTCTATGCATTCACCCTCATGCTTATTGTTGCCAACAAACAGGAATCCGATACAAGCCTCTACGTACCTGCCCTTGATGCCATCAAAAATTTCATCAAAACCTCCACATCCTCCATGACTGCTGTACCAAAACCACTGAAGTTTCTGCGGCCACATTTCGAAGAGTTGGAACAATGCTACGAAAGCTGGTCAGAGGGGAAAGAAAAGGTATACATGTCGATACAAGATCTGCCATTTATGAACTGACCTGTAGTACAGAAATCTCTCGCAGATGTTCTATCAGTGCTTGGTATGACCCTGGGCGATGAGACAAAGCTTGCAACACTCAACTACCGCCTGCTCTCACCTTCCGAAGATCTAGGGTCGTGGGGTCATGAATATGTCCGACATTTGGCGCTCGAGATTGGGATCGACTTTCAAACTGTAATGACGGATGATGGTGATCCTACATCACTCGTTGAGCTTGCAAGAACGCTCGTGCCCTACTTCCTAAGTCACAACGCCGAGGCAGATGCTGTGGATCTATTGAGCGAGCTGGAGAGGATACATGAAATAGAGCAATGTGTGGACGAAAACACCTATCAGAGAGTCTGTCTCTACATGGTCAGCATGGTGAACCTCCTCACCTATCCAGAAGATCAGCAATTCCTTCTTTGTGCACATGATATCTACAAACGATACAACAAACTCCCGCAAGCTATGGTACTTGCCATAAGACTCAACAACTTCGAATTAATATACCAAGACTTTGACTGCACGCAAGACCTAGCCCTCCGAAAGCAAATGGCTCTACTAGTCGCACGGCAACAGATATGGTTGGAGCTCCCAGAAGACGATTCAGAGGATCAAGAACCAGATCCGGAGCTCCTTGAGTGCTTGAGTAATACCAAGTTGCCGGACCACTTTAAATCTCTAGGGAAGGAACTAAATATCCTCGACCCTAAAATGCCTGAAGATATCTACAAGAGCCATCTAGAGAGCAGTCGAACAGCCGGCCTTACGAACGTGGATTCTGCGAGACACAATCTCGCAAGTGCTTTCGTCAATGCCTTTGTCAATGCTGGTTTTGGCAATGACAAGATGATGCTGGTTGAAGGCGAGAAGACTAGCTGGGTGTGGAAAACAAAAGATGATGGCATGGTGTCAACGACCGCATCAATGGGAATGCTGCTGCGGTGGGATATCGAGTCGGGGCTCGATCAAATCGACAAATTTTCCTATGCCGATGAGAAAGAAATCAAAGCCGGCGCACTACTTGCGACTGGTATCCTTAACTCTGGTGTACGCATGGACTCAGAGCCTGCGTTGGCCTTGCTTAGCACTGAGGACAATCTTAATAGCAAGCATGTAATAATGAGGATGGCCTCCATTATGGGTCTTGGACTAGCATGTGCAGGTGCAAATAAAGAGGACCTCCTCGAGCTATTGCTCCCAATCGTTGAGGATACATCTCTGGACATGCAACTCTCGGCTATGGCTGCGCTTTCATTAGGTCTAATATTTGTTGGATCATCAAATGACCGTGTGAGCGAGGCCATCATCACAACACTGCTTGATGAGGAAAGACAGAAGCAGCTCAAGGACAAGTGGACACGCTTCATGTCGTTGGGACTTGCTCTTCTATTCTTCGGCCGGCAGGAAGAGGTAGAGGTCATCCTGGAAACGCTGAAGGTTATCGACCATCCTATGGCGAAGCCAGCGGCAGTCCTTGCGGAAGTCTGTGCTTGGGCCGGTACTGGAACGGTATTGAAGTTGCAAGAGCTCTTGCATATCTGCAACGACCACATCGAGGATAGTGAAGATAAGAAAGGCGATGAGCTCCTCCAAACCTACGCAGTTCTCGGGCTGTCGCTCATCTCCATGGGTGAAGAAGTAGGCCAAGAAATGGTCCTCCGCCAATTCGGTCACTTGATGCACTATGGTGAACCCAACATTCGCAAAGCAGTTCCCCTCGCCATGGGCCTGATCAGTCCCAGCAACCCCCAAATGAAAGTCTACGATACTCTCTCCCGCTACAGCCACGACAACGACAACGATGTCGCTATCAACGCCATCTTTGCTATGGGTCTCCTCGGCGCAGGCACAAACAACGCTCGTCTTGCCCAACTCTTGCGCCAGCTCGCTAGCTACTACCATCGGGACCAGAATTCCCTCTTCATGGTGCGCATAGCTCAAGGTCTCCTACACATGGGCAAAGGCACCATGTCCATCAACCCCTTCCACACCGACCGCCAGGTCCTCTCTCGCGTCGCCGCTGCGGGTCTTCTTACTGTCCTCATCGCCATGATCGATGCTAAGCAATTTATCCTCGGCGAATCACACTACCTCCTATACTTTATTGTCACCGCCATGCATCCCCGCTTCCTCGTCACGCTGGACGAAGACCTAAAACCGCAGCAGGTGAATGTGAGGGTTGGCCAGGCGGTCGATGTCGTAGGCCAGGCAGGGAGGCCGAAGACGATTACGGGATGGCAGACGCAGAGCACGCCGGTATTATTGGCGTACGGGGAGAGGGCAGAGTTGGAGGATGAGCAGTACATCAGTTTGGCAAGTAATTTGGAAGGGCTGGTGATTCTGAGAAAGGTAAGCTGATCTTACTCCGTACGCTAACTGGGTTATGGCTAAGCTACACACAGAATCCGGCATGGGAAGAGGGTTCGACGTAAGAGTTGCTGGATAAGAGGGCTTCAATGTTATGCATCCGCCGCTTAATGCGGTGTTGTAAGTATAAAGATAGAAGCAGTGCGTTGATGCATCGGGTGCGTCATGGTTACTGGCCAAGCAGAGCCGCCAATAGTCCATTGCCTTGAAAACACGGAGGATTTCCATGCTAACCAAACGCACTCTTAGCATCTAGCACAATCGATTTCTATGAGCGTTGTCGATCTTAGAAGGGGCATTGCTTCCATTACTCAACCATGTGACTTGATAGAAAATTTTCAGAATCAGAAAGCAACACCTCCACCGGTCCACGTAAAGAGCGTGTCCGCAAGCTGTCGAGCTACATATATGATAATCTTGTTTGTTTGGTTACGAGAAAAATCTCACTATGCCATCTTTAAGTGCGTTGGATTCACGAGAAAGTATTGTTGTAAGCTAGGGGTTCGACTTCATTGCGTGCGCGATAAAGAGAGTTGGATAAAGGGAATTGGCATCTGTAAAATATCGATCCAAACTAATGACTCTCTCTTCCCAGTCGTCCGCTCTGACTTTTTGGTTTTCGGTTCTTAATTTTCCGCAAACCCCCCCCGAAAGGACCATGGTCTGAAACCGACGCCTCTTCCACCTCGACAAGATGATCGTTTGTGGTATGTGCATAGCAAAGGTGGGGTTGAAAGATCTGGCGTGGAAGATTGTTTGCTAGATTCGAAGGTCGTGGATGGGTGGGTAATGGATGTGGTGATGGGCGGATGCTGGTTTGGTTCTATCGGATTTGCAAAGATAAGTCTTGGGGTATTGACGCAGTGCTGGTAGGGTTTGGAAATTGTGGAAAACATTTATACCCATTGGGGGCTCACATATAGATAGGCCTCTTGCAGACGGCGAGTCTCTTCGAATCCATGTCACACGATATGCATTTTCAAGCTAACCTAGCGCGTCTAAGCCTACTATAACATCTAAACACCTCTCCGAATTCCAAACTAACCAGCTTTCCATTTCAAGTCTAATCCCGTAGCCCCATTACACCTCCCAGAAAGCCCTATACGCAGCGCCAAGTGGGCCGCTATCATCCTTGTTGGGAGCTTTGCTGCCAATGGTTGATAACCTGGACCAGAAAGACTCGAAACGCGGCCTTGATATCATCAGCAGGGACCGATTTCCGTGGTGCGAGTATGGACGCGTGAGCGTTCAATACCGCGAAAAGCCCTCCGTCGTCGCTCGTGGAGTCTGCGCATTCAATTGGATTTCTAGCTGGATATGCTCTAGGGAGAAGGCATATGTACGGTATTTCTCCAGGACTCGTGCCGGGTCTAAGCCGTACAATTCTCGATATACATCCATGTCTGTATATCGATCGCGCTCGAAAAGTATTGCATCCGCGACCGCGTCGTCTCCGTCAGCGGTCAGGTCCCCCTCCCAACTGGCGCTATGCCCTTCTCTTTTCTCAACGTCTTTGGGGTACGTGGCGAAGAATTGGTTCCGAAGTCTGCGGTAGTCCTCGTTGCTTATTGGCACATAGCCATCTGATTCTTGGAGTAGGCGGTCGACCTTTTCTTGTAAAAGGGGGTTCTTTGATACGAGCATCTCGTGTATGTACTCGGCCTTTTGTTCTGCCAAGGCTTAGCTTTTGGCCTTGAGGATTGCGACGTCCTGCTTCATCTACTCCGTATCGTCCAGGGGGCTTCCGCGACCAAGTCTGTCTCCGGAGTGACCCGCTATAATGTATTCGACTTGGTCTTGCAGGCGTTCTTCGACTAGTGGTTCCGGGCATTGTTTGGGGCAGACGTGGGTTTCTTGCGACATGGCTTTGAGAACGTTAAGATTCTAATAAACTCGGTTTCGCTATTGCTTTGCGTATCTGTGTGGGGTTGTGTGTATGGAAGGTACTGTATTTTAGATAGGCATATTTGGCTATGGTGCGGAAGTTAACATAGAAAAACCATGTAGCAGTTGCTGAGCACAAATTCTGTCGGTTTCAACAACAATGATACAATACGTAAAGCTTAGCCGGAAACTCATTGCTACGTCGAACCTCCGAAGTAAGTGCTGATAGCTCGGTTCTAATGCTTTGACGAAGTCTTTCGTTAGTGGATCAAGATGGCAAGCTCATCAGGTATTCTAGCGATGCAGAATTTGGCATGTCCTTGGGTAAGCATGGGTGCCGACCACCTTGTAGCACATAGTCTTCGAGTCCGTTCCAGAAGCGTGTGATGGAATCGTTGATATGAGACATATCGTCATAGGGACCATTTTCTAATGGCCCGAACGGTGGCACACACAGTGCAGATGCCCGGTCATGAACAATGATGAAAGGTGCAGTGAATGACGCATCCACTCAGTCATGCCTTGCCAAGTATCGTCAAGTAAGTGGACTGCCGAAATTGCGAGACACGAAACTTTTGGCATTCTAGTCGTTAATAAAAACTACAGGTTCTTTGCCCTTACGGAAACACCTTCCATGTTGAGGTATTCTAGATTGTTCCGATTCCCTTGCAGTGGGGAAGATTTGCCCGTAAGAGTACAAAGTTCCTGGGTCGTCCCCGTCTTCCCAGTCCTCCGAACATCTTAAACTTAAGCGCTTCAGTCCAGTTGTTGCCTCTAGAAGAGCCGGAAGAATCTCGATGTGTGGGTAAGCTGTGGCTCCATCGTCATATGAAGCAAGGCGCAGAAACAGTCCCTCAAGATGACGATAAGTATTTAAAGTATATTCGAGGGAGCTTTGGCGCCATACTAATCCTGGTATCGAACGCACATGGCGAGATTTCGCTCTGGTCAGCATGTTTGAAGGTACGGAAGGTTCTTCGCATCTGAGAGAGAGCATAGTTAAGGAGCCGAAACTGCCATGGGCCGTCCGCATCGTGAACAGGATCAAGATCCAAAGACAGTCCAATGTGCCAGCTTCCTGGATAGGCGTGAAAAGGATTCCAAAAACGGAAGAGAGGAGAGCCAATACCGTATAACACGCGGTACCTGGAAATGCTGTATTGTCCTGCATGCCAACAGCCCCAGGATTCTTTGATTTTCACAGACTCAAGCACAGTGAGTTTCCTCAGCCAACAACAGAGCGAGTAATAAATTCGCCGTTCTCTGGGCAATCTCGTTGAAAAGAGTCAAGTTCTTTGTACCTGCAATAGCCCTCGGCAATAGATTTGAAAACGCTGCATTTGTCTAGTTGGCCAAGGGATTAGTGTAAACATAGTGAGGAATTCATTAACATATAAATCTAGACTGTTAGTCAGGGTTTGGATCTGTGAAGCACCCCGACCGAGCTGGCGGCAACCCCGCAGGAAGTATGCTTCCACAGAGAAATCCGGATGAAACTTGGTCCCATCGTATGTAAGTCTCTTGATACATTTGCTACGTGGCGGATGCTGCGTAATGGCTTGAAATACGTTGAGGTCTACCTTGCGGAGTGAAATATAGATATTGTCAAATAGAAATTATAAAGCGCAGGAGGAGAACTAGGTTTTGAGAGTAGACGTGAAGCTTTTAGATCCCTCTTCGTCAGGTATCTCAGTATCAGAGAGATAATCTCGTTCGGTAGATACATAATACTATACGGAGGTAATATGGCTAAGTTATACTGCAAGCTAGCTTAAGGACGCGCAGACGCAATTGGCGCGATTGACGCGACAAAGTCACTTACTCTAGCCGAGACGTGCCGCAAGGGGGTACGAAAGCTCTATGGCGGTTAGCTATGGAAGATCGACGACTTCCAGGTGTCAAATGAACCTTGATTAACAATTATGCTACTGTTAGAAAACAGACAGTTTCTTTGGACATCTTTACTCCGTAATGAGACCAATTATGTTCATGTTCCTGCACCTCCTGGTGGTCGGTCAATGCCATCGGGTTCAGTCTACCTGCTTTAGTTGCCTAAGTATTCCGTGGTCAGAGTTACTGTGTTGTTAAATCAATGTCGTCTGAGCTCAACCAAGGCGAGGAGAAAGCGTCGAAAGCCCTTTTCGTTTTCCGGCCCATCATCCTCCGGCAATGTCTATTAATGCAAATTTCGGTACCACCCATCCCCCCGAGTCTTGTTGAAGTTGCAGTCAATTGACTCGGCTCAACAACTGCTCCGTGTATGGCGTTGCCTCAGGTTCTTAGACGTGTCACACTAACCCCGTTAAATCCGGGTCGGAGTTTACGACAGACAGACGAAACGATTGAGTATTCTTTTATATGAAAGAACTATAAACCCAATTTCTGTTCTCTTGTTTTAACAACATGCATGTTTATCTATAACCTAGTCATTCATCGTCAACCGCGCTTTCTATATCGCATCATCTCAAGTCCCATCAATCGCATCTCAGCAAAAGCACAACCAACCCACCAACGCATCATGTCTTCCACCCCCTCAGGCCAACACCTTGCCGCCATCCTCCCCTCAAAGGGCTCTCGCCTCGAAGTCACTTACCGCCCGACCCCCACTCCAGGTCCCAAGGAACTCCTCATCGAAGTGAAATCGATCGCGCTCAACCCAATCGACTGGTACCAGCGCGAAGCCGGTTTCGCCATCGCCTCCTACCCCGCGATCCCAGGCTCCGACATCGCAGGCACCGTCCTCTCCGCCGGCTCTTCTGTCTCCTCTGACGCCCCCGGACCTGGCACCCGCGTCGCTGCGTTCGCACCCTGCTTCTTCATGAAAGGCGCCCCCGACTACGGCGCCTTCCAGACGCGAGTGCTTGTCCCCGCTGCCAACGCGGTACCGTTGCCGCAGACTATGAGCTTCAACGAGGCGAGTCTGCTCCCCATGGCCGTTTCAACGACGTGGGCCGGCTGGTTCGGCATAGGTATACCGCGTGACGCGGCCTACACGGCTGCGGACAAGAAGGGGATGCTGGTGTGGGGGGGCGCGAGCAGTATCGGCAGTGCGGCGGTGCAGGTTGCGAAACTGATGGGGTTCCACGTTTATGTCACGGCGAGCGAGAAGCATCATGAGTATCTGAAGGGGCTAGGCGCGAGCAAGGTGTTTGATTACAAAGGCGAAGGTGTGGTGGAGAATATCGTACAGGCGGCCAAGGAGGACGGCGTAGAAATCCAGACGGGCTTTGACGCGGTCGGTCAGTTGCAGTCCTGCCTGGACATCCTGAAAGAGTTCAAAGGCGATGGTGTAGCGAAGCTAGCATCGGCGATTCCATTATCGAAGGATTCGCCCAAGACGGAGGGCGTGGAGGTGAAGTTTGTTGCGGCGCCGAACGATGAGGAGGAGAGGACGGAGAGCTTCCACTTTATTTTTGGGGTCTGGTTGAAGGAGAAGTTAGCGAAGGGGGAGTTTGTGCCGAGTCCGAAGATTCGGGTTGTGGAGGGGGGCTTGGAGGCGGCGAATAAGGGGTTGGATGAGTGGAAGAAGGGAGTTAGTGGGGAGAAGCTTGTTCTAGAGGTTTGAATAGGTTTATAACGCTTGTGGATACATGACCAGGATTTTGGGGGTGGATGAAGAGAGCCAAGGGCTGAAGCAGGAAGGATGTTTCCTTGGGTTGTCTGATAGAACAATTGAATATGCACCCTTCGATAAGAGGCTTCTCATAAACCTAGTAGACTATTTACCTACGATACAAGTTCGTGGGCACTGAAGAATTCGACCAACAACCATAGGTGGGACGCTGATCGAGCTTTCCCGGCCTTTCAATCAGCCTTAAACGAGCACAAGCCAAGTCCTTACCCTTGACAGCGCCGTCACCTCTCATAGTACTGTCCCCCATTCTCCACATATTGCTGCACATATCCATCTTCCATCCTATCCAAATCCATAAACTCAGCAATATCCCCATCGCTAACGCCTTGCACGCCTTGTTGTGCTCCCTGTTGCGCGCCGTGGTGTATTTGCTGCCTCTGCTCCTCCTCCATCTCAGGCGGCACGGGTACTGGCGGTGCCGGCTCCATTGGGAAAATGTTGTCTTCTGGAGGTCCGTCCAAGCCTCTGCTAATACGTATCCCTTGTGGTACTGCCTTTCCAAAAGCCTCGAGGCGATCGAAATGCCTCGTCCCTGGCTTGGGAGCGCCGGCTCCAGAAGAGTCGCCGCGTCCATTCATCCATTGGCCGACGTCGCTGATTTCGCCACGGCGTAGATCTTGAGTGAAGTCTTGAGCGCCACGTAGGATGGGGAGCAGGATGCTTGATTCGTACCAGCGCCCTTTGACCTCAGCAATACCGAGGCGAGCTTTGGCCTGTATGATCTTCCAGTACGAGATAGTGCGTTTCGTAGGAATGGTGGCTCTGTTACGGTAGTCGAGGTCTTGCTTAAACCGAGTAGGGAGATGGCGAGTATCTGGAGCTTCGACGCCCGGGACATAGTTGACGGTAGCGAATCTATAGACATCGCCAACGAAGTGGATCATTGCAGATGCGGTGTTTGTAGACCCGGGTTTCAGCCTTTCGACAATATGATGAACTATCATAATGTCCTGCCCGCCACCAATTCGGAGTCTAATTGCCTCTCCAACCCATACCTTTTCACCACCAAGGTAAATACCATTATAGAATCTTTCGCCTGTTGTGACAGTTGTAGCAGTGTTGTTGCTCAAGGGCTCGACAAGTGTGAAGCTGTCATCTATTGCCTTTGCTGCGAAAATACTGCCATCTACTTCAGGGTCTCCATCGCCATACCGCTTATCAAGAACAGCCTTCCAATCAATAGTGTTATAAGTCAGACCTAATGCACTAAGAGATTGATGTGTTGGTGAAGGAGCACTCCACGCCAGCCATGGCCGTAAGAGTTCTTCTTGGGTAATGATCTTCAGCGGTGGATGTTCGAAAGGATGAGAAAGTGGCTGTACAAGATATTTGGGACGGTCTTGGTGGCGCTGATCTTTGAACAAATCTCGTCTAACGATGACTGAAAGACCCCAAGCATTGCCTCTATTGAACCATACAAGCTCCCCTGGCCGGAACAAGTATTTGTTGTAATGCGCATCTTGGTCCTGTTCGTAACATTTGGCCGGTACTAGGGGACTCGATACTACCGCTGGAGGAGCTGCCATACGAGGTGTTGGGGTTAGAGCTGGAGAAGGAGCAGGTTTGTTTACCGGTTTCTGAATAATTTCCTGCAGTATCTGGCGCTTCGGAACTAAAACGACGGGGTTTGAATTGAAACTCGAAGTCCTGACCGGAGAGCTCTCCTTCTTGACTGCTACCTCCTCCTTCACTGGCTCGAACTTCACCTTTGCTAGAGTCTCGGTGATCTGTAGGTCATCTGGCGCACAAATTTTGCAGGAGCAGTTGTCAGGATCCCCACTTTCATCCGTAGCAAGCCATAACAGATGTGGGAAATAATCCCCCGGGCTCCTATACCGCTTCTTACGACCTTGAGGGTGACCGTACAGATAGGCATCTTGACGATCGTTAGGACCCTTCGCATGATTTTTCATTGGTTTCAGTAACTCGCCAGTAGTCTCTGAAGTTGTAAACTTCACGTGTTCGTACAGCCGATAATTTTCCGGTAAGGCTGCAAGAATGTAGTTTTTGCCTATGTATATAAGTAAGAGGTCTTAACGAACTGTTTATGGTGCCAGAATTACCTAGATGCTCTTTTCCCCCTAGCTCCCTCATGAGCATACCTCCCAGCTTTCTTCTCCAGTCGACTTCTTTGGCATCGCCGATCTCAAGTCTCTTGTAGAAATCAGATATCCCCTTCGAGTCTGGGGTATCGTTGAGCTGTGAGGTAGTAGGTTCATTACGCTCTATCTTCTTGGTTTTTGATGATAAAACGTCCAATTTCCCGTCTGACCGTGAGACATACAAAGGAAAATATGGTGCCATTTTAGATGGTCACGGTCGAAGATTCAGTGACATTTGGGCAACTCTTTGAACCAGCAACCCGGCGCCTATATTGAACATACGCGAGCCTTAGACGCCCTATGTAGCCGCCGACACCATCGCATTCACAGATCCTTCACTTTCTTTGTCGATATAGCATGCCCTCGTACCTAAGTAGCCTTGAGTGGAGGGATTGGTTGGTTCCGATGGTAAGCGATTTTAAATACCGGGCTAGTACTTTTCCAAACTTGAAACCCTAAAATACTTCCTCACGCTCCTCCTTCAAATCAGGCTTCAAGATGGTAAGGTAGGCTCGTAAGTAATAACACCGCTGTTTCTACGGGCAAAGTACAATTGGCTGCACGTGTCTCTGTAGCTAACTCTCAATAGCCAAGGAAACTATGTTACATTCTCTGCGATTGCGCTGGCAATCCTTACCATCGCCTAGTAAAGTACATCGTAACTAGAAGGCATTGAACAAAGGTATCTTCGTAGGTGTATGATAAGCCCGAACACCAACCCCCCTTAGAACATTGTAGCTTCACCCTTATCCCTAGTTTGAAGCTCATCTATCCCTTCATTACATTAAGTAAACATCTGCCCAGTCTGAGCCGTTACTCTATTCGAGCGCTTCGAAGGAGTGGCCTTGAAAGTCTCGGGTGCAGCCTTACGCTTCCGTGAACTTGAGGAGAGCATAACGTCGTTGTTGCTGAATTGGGGAGTGCAAACACCAGAGTCGTCCAAGGTCGTTGCATCCGTAAGCGACTCAGCTCGGCTTGTCGGCATGACAGGCTTCTTTGCAACTTCTGCTGCCGCTGCGACTAGGGCTTGCTTGTCTAGCAAGCTCTGGAATTGCGTGTCGATTTCGGTAGCTCGGTTATCGCAGAATTTCAGCGCTTCCGGATTCTCGAGATGGTGATCCGTACAGTTTGGGCATCTGATGTAGAACGCTTGGGTTACTGAGGGAAATCCAAGGAGCTCATATTCCTTCAGATTCTCCCCTAGCAGGTCGGTCTTATCCCAATCGAGGCAATCTTCACAGTATCCGCGTTCACACCAACGGCAGCGATAGATCATGCCTCCAGCGTCTGATGTCTTCTGAAGGCAGTCAAAGCATTGATGCTGAGTGCAGTTGAAGTTCATCATGCCACGGGAGCGAGCTTTAGCATCCTTGTCGAGACACTGGTAGTGATAGGAACGAGGGCAACCAGAACAGAGAATGAGGTCTCCACCGTCCCAACATACTTGACAATGCTATATAAAGTTAGCCAGTGATCCCAGTGATCGCGTCCATGCGAGCTAAATTACCTCTTGATTTACTACAGCTGGCTTTTTCTCTCGCTTCGGCTCTGCCAAACGAGGGTCTTTGCCGGCCATTGTAGGAACTGCTTCCCAATCTCCGCAAGACAAGCTTTCTTTACTGACCGCATATCCATCGATCATGACTGTAGTATTCTTGCCCTTCCTTCTCTCTTCTCTGGCCCAATCCTGGGAGATGTCGCCGTAATTGCCGAGTTCCTTCTCTTTTGTATACCTCTTTCCCTGGAAAACTCTGGACTCTACTTGCTCCATCTGCGACAGCCATTTCCTCTCATCCTCTTCTTTGACCGTAGTGTCAGCATGAATTTGCTCCGACACAAGGATGTCGGCAGGTTTGTCCTTGCACTTATCCAGCATAGTGGGCCAATCCCAGCCGATCATCTCGTTTACGTCAAGCTCGGGATGAGCGAGTGCTTGGGCGCCTCGACGAACCAGAGACATCAGCTGGCTTGTGTCCATTTGGGGCATGTCATCATCTGTTGCCTCGACAGCACGACCTCCCGGCCCTTTCTTCTTAGTCTTCGAGACTGGGGTCGCATTGATGTCACGCATCGATTCTGTGACTTTTGCAGACAGATAAAGCTTCTTCTGAATTCTACCCATCATTTGTTCTTCCACTGTGCCTTGGGTGCAGAGTTTGTAAACCGTCACGGGGTTGGTTTGGCCAATACGGTGAGCACGGGCTTCTGCCTGTAGCATTATTTGTGGATTCCAATCTTGGTCAAGCATGATGACATCTGATGCTGTTGCGAGGTTAATACCCAAACCACCAGCCCTTGTCGAAATCAACATGACCCGATATTCGGACTTTCCTTGGTTGAACATCCGTATGCCAAGATTTCGTCTCGCTCGACTGGTACCTCCATCTAACCGTGTATACTTGAACTGCTCTCCGTTGCCACCTTTGATGGATAGGAAGTCTTCGCAGCAATCGAGCATGCGTGTGAAGCCAGAAAATATGAGGACCTTCTTCTTTTGTTTGACCACGAGTTCGTCAATAATCTTGTCGAGTACAATAAATTTGGCTGAGGCATGGATGATGTGGTCGCCAATGTAGTATGGTTCAGGCTCGGCGTGAGGTAATAGATAAGGGTGGTTGCAGCACTTTCTGAGTTGCATCAGAATATTCATCAGCTTTCTCCAAGCTGACTTCTTGCTCTCATCCTGCTGCTCATGCTCGAGAGCCTGTCTCATTATCTCTTTGCTTTCTTCCCATTCACCACCAACGCCGGCCTTCTCCAAGGCCTCCAACTCCTCAATATCTTTGTCTTCCCAAGTCTTCTTAATCTTGTTCTCCTGCTGTAGCGCGGCAGACTCCTTTTGCTGTGCACCCTGGAACAACTCTTCGAGAAGTCCCTGATCAGCCCGAGTGAGAAGCCGAGTGTACCAAAATCGCTGCATAGGTGTAAGTGGCACGAAGAGTAGTACTTCTGTTTTCGGGGGCAGGTTGAGGTTAACCCCAGGGCTGTTCTTCATCCGCCGTAACATGATAAGCTCAAGCAAGCGACGAGAATCATCCATAACGCTAGTGCTAACTTTACCGCGTGTCAGGTCGAAAGAGCTCCTGAACAGCTCTGCCGACTTCTCCGTGAAGACTTCAGGATACAACCAACGTAATAAGGCCCAGAGTTCTACCAAATTATTTTGTAACGGGGTGCCGGTGAGAATCAAGCGATACTCAGCTCCAAGGCCGTGAAGTGATTTAGATATGTTACTGAGATCATTCTTAATCTTGTGGCCTTCATCCAAGACAACATAACTCCAGACAAAAGCTCGCTTGAACCAGCTCTGTTCGGCTTGATAGCCTTCGTAGGTGGTGACAATAAGATCAACACCTCGTTCATCGGACACACCTTCGGACTCAGAATCGAGATCAATTATTGGCTTGCCGGTAGCAGTACGTCGATCGTTCTTCTTTTTCCGTGCCTGCTTGGTTGTGTTGCCATACATATCTTCTTCGCCAGTAGCTACCTTTTTCAAACGGTTACGTTCATGACTTGGCCCATGGAACCTCAGAACCTTCAAACTAGGCGTCCACCTCCGAGCCTCAGCGATCCATGAGCTAAGGACGCTGAGAGGACAGACTACCAAACAAGGACGGTTCTCGCCTCTGGAAACCGATGATGTCCTGATCTCCTTCAGATATTGGATCAGTGAGAGTGTCTGCAGAGTCTTGCCAAGACCCATTTCATCACCCAATATGCCCGATAAGCCATTCTTATGGAGGTAAACAAGGAAAGATAGGCCTGAGAGTTGATAAGGTTTCATCGTTGCTTTGATCCCCTTCGGCTGACACTCGAGAGCTTCATACGGAATACTCAAATCTTCCTGCTGAGTCTGACCACGCTGTTCCGCAAGTCGTTGGATGTGGTTCCCTTCAGGTAGCAGCGGTAGAAAATATTCTTGCTTAGCGACAAAGAAGTTGGCCCTCTTGCCAGCAGTCTCTGTAGCAATGTTTTCCCTAATTTCATTTCGCGCTGTTCTCGATGGGGCAGGAGTTTGAGGTTGGAGTAAAGTCTTCGACTTTCTGATTGGCTGGGAGAGCCTTCGTTTCTTGACGAATCTTGGTTTATCGCCGTTTTCCTGTGCTCTTGAAGACAGATGTAAATCTGAGTGTTGCCGCAATGAATGTCCTGCGGCGGAGATGCGAGGTGGTGGAGTTTTTGGGGACTCTACCTCCTCCACCTCATCTTCAAGATCAAATACATTGCTGTTGCGAGACCGACGAGGCTTTTCCGGCGATGAAAAACTAGAATCGACAGCTGATTTAGTTTCAACGCTGTCAGAATCATCTGAAATCTCATAAGAGACCCGTGGCTTGTAGCGTAAGCCTCGTGTGTCCGTCATGGCGATTGGGAATTTGGGTGCAGTGACCCAAGGTTGTGAGACTTTCTTCACTTGAGAATTCGGGGAAAAGGCAGCAAGTACCTCAGAAGCTGTAGTGCTCCTCTTGAATTGGATCTTGGGACTGCATGCTGGTTGGTTGGTGGGAATTTGGTCAGTTGTTTGAGGAACGACGAACGCGGGTTGAGTAAATCCTGAGAATGGCATAAGAGCCGAGCCGGTAGCTAGGGACTGATCAGACATAGCTTAGCGAATGCTTCGCTGAACAGCAGAAGCAAAGAGTGAATGGTGAAGGCAAGCTTACGTTCCGGTGCGGAACAGGTTCATTTGATCTCCTAAGATATTTATCACTTCAACACCGTTGTGATCTTGGCTTCTAGGGCTAGGCATCCAGATATTTTGTAGCAATTTTGGGCAGAATTTGTGTTATTGAGATTGCGCAAGATGGTGTTGCGACAGCAAAGGGATGGCCGTGTTATACAAGGCTGTAACCGCACGCGATAACAATTTTACTTTACGCGAGACACGCGTGTCCGGATCTAGCCGTTATCGTAGATCCCATCTTGCTACCATACCTTATTCGGATACTTGTTAGTCCGTGAGATTGAGCAGGCAAGAATCCAGCAATGGCCTCTACGAAGCATATTGCATATACTCTCCTCTCCAATGCCCACCCTCCAGAAATTGCATCAGCCATCTTTACAGAGAAAGTGCTCCACAAACCTCTACACCTCCGCCCCACCTCTCCGGACCCCACCTCGCAAAACGCCCGCGCAAAGCGCCGCCAACAGCGTCTTCGCAAGAAAGAGAAATTCCGCCGACAACAGAAGCCTAAGCCACTATCAGCAAAGGAGAAGCGGATCTCAGGCGTATATGAAATTCCTAAAGATGCGCAGAAGCACGAAATATATGTGCCCCTGCACCGAATGTGGTTGGGCTACATGCGGGAGATCTTGTGCATGAAGGAAGGTCAGGAGGCTTCTGTGACTGCTCAAAGTGCTGGCAGTAAGCTTGCTAGTGCGGACTTTCATGGGTCGGAGGTTGTTGTAGTTAGAAGCAGATGTGTGGGTATGGTGGGGTTGAAGGGGATTGTGGTTAGAGATACCAAGTTCACCTTCCAGATCATCACCAAGAAAAATGAGCTGAAAAGTAACCTTTCCAGTATGTATGGAAGGACTTGGTTTTCTGACATCATGTCCAGCTATACCCAAGAAGCATACAATATTCCGATTCGAGATACCACAGCCGGGAGTAAAGGCGGAAGATTCTGACATGGCAGAGGTAAAAGAAACTGGGCAGGGCCCGTTAAAGCCGCAGAACCTCGTTTTTGAATTGCACGGATCGCAGTTCGAAAATCGTGCTATAGATCGTGCTACGAAAAGGTTTAAGCAAAGGAGTATGACAGATCTATGATACTGGGATAATATCCAAATGCTAGCTGATCTTCCCCACAATCGATGAAAAGATGTCAAGATAGATGTTATCGATCAGCCTAACCGGAGACGTCCCACCACCCACTCCTGTGTCCTCACCCTCTTGAGGCTCTTCAATGGGCAACATCTTGATTGCCCCGCTAAGGACGGCACCATGTTTTGGTACCTCTTCAATTTCTGTCAAGGTGTGTGGATCGGCGAATGAGATGTAATCAACCTCGAACATTGCACGTTGACTAGGTGGCAAGCTGCGTTGCGATTCTTCCACGGAGGACAACAGATCGTATGCTGCAGCAAGTACTTCTGACCTTGTTCTGCGACCCTCCGCATATACTTGCTGTGCTGCCTGGAGTGACGCAATAAGGACGGGGGCCATGTCCCTTCGCCTCTTGCCCAAGTAGACATTCCGTGAGCTCAAAGCTAACCCGTCATGCTCCCTGGCGGTAGGACCTACTCGTACCTGCGTGTTGATATGGAAATCTCTCACCATTTGTTTTACGACAGCGGTTTGTTGAATGTCTTTTTGTCCAAAGTACACTCTTTCTGGCTGAACAATGTTCAAGAGTTTCATACAGACGGTTGAAACGCCTCGGAAGAACACAGGTCTCGAAGCACCTTCAAGTATATTTGATAAAGGCGTGATGGTAACAAAAGAACCTTCACCATCGATCTCGGAGGTGGGGGGAAGACCCGGATACATATCACTTGTCGAGGGGCTGAAGACGGCGGATATCTGGCCCATCTTGCTGTCACGGATGAACTCCAGGCATAACTCTCTGAGTTTTTGGAGGTCGTGGTCCCACGTCCTTGGATAGCTCGAGAGATCCTCGTTCACTCCAAACTGGGTAGGATTGACGTAGATCGACACATAGACAAAGTTGTTCTCACGCGCAGCCATACGGATCAAGTCCAAATGACCGCTGTGCAATGCTCCCATCGTTGGCACTAGACCTACCGTTTGTTTGCCGTGGAGCATCTTCCGGCGCACATAACGGAGACTGGATATATTACTGAAAACTTGAAAAGCCTTTGGCTTCGGGAGTTGGCCCTGAGGAGTCATCCTTTTTGGGAAATCTGGCGTCTCCTTAGCTATATTACCACCATTGTATTATCTGCAGCCGAAGACATACATTGCACCGCTCGAACGCCCTTGAATGCTGTTTCCATGGCTTCCTTCCCTGAGGACGTCGCAATGACCTAGGTACAAACGATAGGCAATGCGAGGTGCGACAGTCGGACTAGTAGTAGGACACACATCCAGTCCGACCTCAGGGTAATTAGCTTCGTACATCGTGAGCCATGGGTGGCTTTAGCACCGAAAATCAAAGCTTCTGTCGTGATAGATCCTGCAGCGTTGATTTAGGGCTGGGAAGTGTCGCGTGTCCCAAACTCCCAATAGAATATCGCTAGCTTGTAGGTAGTTTTCCCCACCAGAGTTGGAGAGTCGGAGAGTCGGCGATTAAGCAAATCTACTTGCGGAGCACAAGTTGCACAACAGAACATTTCAGACTGCCATAACACCACCATGGCCGACGATGGCATGCTGATGAACTTATCCATTGGAGACGGAATATTGGGCGCAAAAACAGTCTTCAAGGGAGGCCGCTGGAGAGACCGATTGACCGCAAAGAAAAGAGCCCGGTACCATGGCCAAAAAACCCAAACATCAGGACCCTTCACTGGGAGCAATGCAGTTCCCGCAGTCGTTAAGGACCCAGAGACCATTGGCACACATCCCGCCAAAAGACAAAAGCTCGACGGGTCTACCATATCGCGCCCTAAACATGACCCAAACAAACCCACGGCAGAAGTCGTTTCCTCCCTCTTCTCCTCAAACCCCTCTACCACCGCCCCCCACCCGGAAGGAAACCCCTCTGACAACGTCCCACCACCCACCCCTTCCAACGCCCCCCTTTCCTCCGACCTCGACACCTTCACCTCCCTCGGCCTCTCCCCCACCCTCGCAACCCACCTCCTCACGAAACTCTCTCTCAAAGCCCCCACCGCCATCCAAAAGTCCGCAATCACGCAACTCCTAAAAGAAGACTCTGATGCCTTTATCCAAGCCGAAACCGGCTCCGGGAAAACCCTCGCCTACCTGCTTCCGATTGTACAGCGCATCTTGCTGCTCTCGCAGAAACCCACCCCCACCAGCGAAGCTTCTGCGGAGAAGGACGCCCAGCACAGGGTCCACAGGGATTCTGGGCTGTTTGCGATAATTCTAGCGCCTACGCGCGAGCTCTGCAAACAAATCTCCCTTGTTCTCTCCGCGCTCCTCGGGGCCGCGCACTGGATCGTCGCCGGCACAGTTATTGGAGGCGAGAAAAAGAAATCCGAGAAAGCTCGCTTGCGCAAAGGCTTAAACATCCTGGTGGCCACCCCGGGGAGATTAGCAGATCATCTGGACAATACCGAAGTACTGGACGTGAGCAACGTGCGGTGGCTGGTCCTAGATGAGGGGGATCGACTGATGGAGTTGGGGTTCGAGGAGGAGATTAGGGGGATTGTGCGGAAGCTTGAAGAGAGAAGTCGGGGTGGGAAGGCAGGAATACCGGGGCTACCGGAGAGGAGGACGACGGTCATGTGTTCTGCTACGATGAAGATGACGGTGCAAAGGCTTGGGGAGATCAGCCTGAAGGATGCGGTGCACATCCAAGCCGAGCCTCAGGACTCTCCCAACCCGGGAGACAGAGACAGAGCAGGAAGCAAAGAGACGGCTTTTCTGGCCCCGGCACAGCTGAAACAATCATATATCGTGGTTCCAGCGAAACAACGCCTCGTCACGCTCACCGCGCTATTAAAGCGCACTTTTGCGCGCCGTGGCTCCGTCATGAAAGCTATCGTCTTCCTCTCCTGCGCCGACTCGGTGGACTTCCACTTCGAAGTGTTCGCACGCAAAGATCCCGCAGTAGCACCCGAGACGCAACCAGCACCAGACCACGCCTCATCAAAACCCAATCCTACCGGTTCCGATTCCGAATCGGCTTCTAAAAAAACAAACCCGCCCTCTCCCGAACTCCCCACCGTCTCCACCACTCCCCTCCTCACCACCCCCCACAACCCCTCCCTGCACCTCCACAAACTCCACGGCTCCCTGCCGCAACCCCTGCGCACCGCCACCCTCTCCTCCTTCTCCCGCTCCGCCGACCCTTGCATCCTCCTCTGCACCGACGTCGCTTCTCGTGGTCTCGATCTCCCCAACATCGACCTTGTCATCGAGTTCGACCCTCCATTTAGCGCAGACGATCATTTGCACCGGGTGGGTAGGACGGCGAGAGCGGGGAAGAAGGGGAGAGCGATGATTTTCTTGATGCCGGGGGGTGAGGAGGGGTATGTGGAGGTTTTGAAAGCGGGGTATAGAGATGGGGTTGGGAGGGTAGGGATGAGTGAGGCGACGGAGTTGCTCAGAAGAGGGTTCGAAGGGACAGATGTTGGTGGGGGTGGGAACTGGGAGGAGAGAGCGACGGAGTGGCAGTTGGCGGTTGAAAGGTGGATCCTTGACGATAAGAGAGCGGGAGAGGTGGCAAGGAAAGCGTTTGTCAGCCATGTCAGGGCGTATGCGACGCATGTCGCGAAGGAGAGGGGCATGTTTGACGTCAAAGGACTGCATTTGGGCCATTTGGCCAAGGCGTTTGCGTTGAGGGACAGGCCAGGAAATATGGGGAGGGCTGGTGGTCGTGATAGCGGTGGAAGCGGGAAGACGGTAAGGAGAGTCCAAGGCGAGAAGAGGAAAGCTGGGGATGCTGGGGGAGGCGGAGGAAATCCATCATGGAGGGATGAGACGGAGGTCGAGGCGACGGATGGCCGGGATGCGGCAAGGAAGATGCGCGCGAAGATGAAGGAGCATATGGCTGTGGCTAGCGAGTTCAACATCGGCTGAGGTGAAGGGTGGGGGGTTCTCAGTAGATATCCCATAGAGAAACTTTGCCGTCTTTGGAGCCTGCTGCGAGCCAATGGGTTGATTGTGCTTTTTCTTCCCTTCGTTCCTGGACAGTACCGACGATCGAGCGTTCTGCCACTGCGACTGCGTTCTTGCCATCGGCGTCCGCCGATTGCTCGCCTGAGGCATCGATGTCGCTCGCTTCGACGGAGGCAAATGCAGTGGCATAGCAACCCACTTTGTGCCACTTCAGCACGGCGAGCTCCTTCATGGTTTTAGTAGAGTAGACGCGGACTCGCGCGTCCCAGCCAGCGGTAGCGAAGATTTTGCCGTCGGAGCGGATGCGAAGGCCTTGCTGTCCGGAATGTTTGGTTTGGGAAAGCTTGAGCGGTTTCAGGTCGGTGTTCCAGATGCCTTTCTCCGTGGGCAGCGGGTGCTTGGCGAGAGTGGCGTCGGCGGATGAGGTGAGGTAGTAGTCTTGAGAGGGGTGTACGGCCATTGATAAGACTGGCTGTGAGTGCGGACGTGCGGAATACAGTCGTTGGAATACAGCGCCGGGGTCGGTTTGGACGTATACCATGGTATGGCCACTTTCGTAGCCGGCAGTGACTTGCAAGCGTGTGGATTTCGCAAGTATGCTGAGTGCCATTACCATGCCCGTCGTGATGTCTCTGTCGGCATGTATCACAGCCGCCCGTGTCTCCGAAGGAAGTTGGTAGATATCAATGCCGCCAGAGTCCACTGTGTTGGGCACAGCGAGTAAAATTGGCTTGGGCATGGATTTGTCTTCTACGACCGGCCTGGAAAAGACTGGCTGCGGCATTCCATCAAAGCACATGGCAAAGGAGCAGAAATTGAGCGTGTTGACAGTCAGCATATGTAGTAACCATGGCTGGATTGTTGAAGCCGCTGGTGCGTCAACAGGTAGGACCGTGCTCATTGCATTTTCCTCAAAAGCACCAAGCTGCCACACAATCAGCTTGTTATCTCTACCATGCCTAATATGTCCAATGTATTAGTTGTTGTCCCCTATTTTCCACCACGGGATACCACCCACGTGATGATGCGGTCCTCGCCCCAAGATCCGAGACCCAACACGGCATTGCGATGAGCTTTCCACACCGCTACCGCTCTCTTGGAAACCAGACTCCATGATACAATCCAGCCGTCAGCATCTCCAGTCAAGAGACGGCTGGTCCCTTGTGTAAAGAGTAGTGCATGCACTTGAGCAGAATGGCCTCGAAGGACGAAAGCTGGTTGAGCTGGCGGAAGAAGTTCTGACGCCATTGGGACGGCTCGATTGGGATTGGACAGAAGCCCAAGAGGCTCAGCAGATCCGAAGGAGAAGGAAGAAATAATCCCCAATCAACCAAACACGAGTTATACAGAAAGTGTCAAGGTCTTTCTTATGGGCTTTGCTTGTGACGACTCTGTTCAAACCAAACAAGGCAATTCGAAAACACAACCGGCTCCATCTTTATCAACGTTCCAGTCCCGCGCAACTCCAGCTGCACTCGCATCTTCTGGATCGAATCATCGTGAGGTGGAATAGTGAACAGCCCCTCGGTAATGATCCGCGTAACCACGAGCCTCGGTCCACGACGGTCCCCATCGAATACTCTACAAACGCGACCAAAGCAAAGCGCCTGAATCAGTTGCTGCAGGTATAATCGGGTTCAGACACAAGTCCGCCTAGGCAAGAAGTGTTACGGGTACCGCTGGGGGGAATTGGGGGGGGGTTTGGGGGGGCAGTAAGAAGAATGATTGTTTATCGGAATTCCAACAGCCGATGACATAGAAAGCACGACATTAAAAGGCCGATTAAGGAAGGCAATGGCCAATGGCAAGCTAGTGAGACCCTTGCACTTTGATTGGCTGTCTAAGGTACCTTGGAGAATACGGAACCCGGTGTACTAGTACATATCCAACTGATGAGATCTCAACCGAGCATTTGCGATGCCATCCACCATCCACCATCCACCATCCAGCATGCCCAATTACTTTCCCACTTGCTGTGAGCTGCTCAACCTCAAGGGGGAATAGAGGGTGTTCATTGTTGGAGATGCTTTGATTGGAAAGGATGTACTCATGTGCCTAGAGTACTTGTAGTAACGATAGAGTACCAGATCATGACGCCAGCAGGAATGGTATTCTCCTCTCCAAATCATCATCATCATCGTCATCAAGTCATCTCATGCATGCAACGACGAAAGAACCTGCTCTGTAGATGATACGATACAACTAAATCCCTCGACTTTTGTCGAGTTATCGAGTTATCGACATCGACCTCTTAGTGTACCCCTGTTGATGCGTCCCAGCTGAGCACTAAAGTACTGTACTGTACTGTACTGTACTATACCAGTACCCTGTCCCCCAAGAATCCACAATCCAAAACGCTGGGATTAATATGTCAGATCTAACCCCCCCGTCACGAATTTCCTTCATCATTGAGGTCCACCTAAGGTACCTACCTACCTATAATATTTTCCCCAACTTTGAACGTCACAACCAAAAACCTCCGTTATAATAATCAATAATTAATCCCCAATCTTTAACTTCTTACCACCCAATAGTAAACACCCCATAACCCCATTCAGAGTTGAAAGTGTTGCTTTATGATCGCAAAAACCCCCCCCTCCCCCCCCCTCCCAAACACGCACAGGCTGGACACGCCTGCCCTGACAGTTCACTCGGCTTAACTACCCCTGACCATCTACACGAGTCGGCCAAGTCGGCCAAGTCGTCGAGCTGTCAATTCGTCAGTCGTCACCGTGGCTCCTCCGCTTGAGTCACTACTGTACTTCCCCCAACCAATCTTTGAACTTGCCTACCTCGACCCCCAGTCGCACTTGTCGCCCTACCCCTCCTCAATCAATTCCGACGCAACTTTACTCGGTGATCAACTCCGAAACCCTGTGATAGACGGTGACCCCAGCGACAGCGAAGCGATTTCGAGACCGGCAAAGCGACTCAAAGCCGAGCGTTGTGCTTCCGACGTGCGCGGCGGTGGAGGGAAGCTCATCAACCGAAGACCCATGGCAGCGCCCGAAGCTTCCACGACGACGCATGCTGCCGACAACACTGCGTCGGCATCAAAGCCAAAGAGGGTACGGACCGGTTGCCTGACTTGCAGAGAGAGACATCTAAAATGTGACGAGGGCACACCAGACTGTTTGAACTGTCGAAAGTCAAGTCGAGCGTGCAAGCGAGGGGTGAGGCTGAACTTTATCGATACCCAAGTCAAGACTCCGCCAATCACTCCACCAACGCAAGATTGGGATGTGAGCTTCCAGGACGAGTCGCGTGAGATCGCGTCCGAGTACCGAGGAGGATTGGGTCGTTATGCAGCTCTCGTCCAAGAGCCAGATCCGGAAAAGGATGAAGGCCAATTCGACTTCGCCAGCTCGCTGGTAGATACACCAACCCTGTCGCACTCTCAGTTACCCTCTATCAACTCCTTACCGCCAGGTGGTGTCGAAGTCTACCCGGGAACATCACAGCGGCTACCGGATCACACTCGCTCTGGCTCCACGACTGAATCCACATTCTCGAGCTCGACCATACCTCCACCTCCACCATCCTCTTACAGTAATCCGGAACCAACACTGACTCCACCCACCGAGGTACGAGGCGCTCTGAACTCCACTGAAGAAGTGTTGTTCATGCAGGTCTTCGTAGAGGAGGTAGGACTGTGGATGGACAGTATGGATCCGTACAAACATGTAAGCCATGTCGATCCCAGGCATCGACGCTCTCGCTAACATGAATAGTTCTCTCGACTTTTACCTTTCGATTCCTTGGGCGAACCAATGCTGCTCAATGCATTTCTTGCATGTGGTGCCCGACATTTGACGCTTGTGAACCCTGCAGTATACCACGAGGACAAGGCACTACACTACTACGATACGGCGACCAGGGGTTTACTCAAGTCATTGCAGAATCCGTACCGAGATACGGTGATATGTGCCACCACGGCGGTAATTTTGAATGTTTACGAAATCATGTCGGAAAAAGCTTTACAACGGATGAACCATATTGCAGGAGCTCGAGCTTTGATCAAAGAATGCGGCTGGAATGCCAAATCTGTAGGGATCGGGGCAGCCTGTTTCTGGTTGAATGTGGGTATGGAGATATTGAGCTGTCTTCACTTCAACTGGCAAGTAGCGTGGGATCCAGATCAATGGGGAGTTAATATGGACTTTACTCGAGGGAAAGACTTGGGGCGTGAAGAGGTTTGGACCCACAGGATTCTCTACATTGTGGCCAAAGTGGAGAATTTCAGGTCTTCGATACCTCGTTTTTCAGAGCCAACACCGGAGGCGGAGCAAGTACGCCTGCAGAATCGGTATCTTGAGTGGACCAAATTGAAGAACTGGTGCGATTCGTGGGAAGCGAATATTCCTCGGACAATGCGACCTATCGGGTATCTTTATTCCTACCAGACCACGTCGAAATCAGCCTTTCCGGAAGTCTGGTAAGATAAACCCTCCGCCCTTCACCATTGAGGCTAACAACACCAGGCTGATCAAACGCACCACCGTCGTCGCCCGCATGTTCTACCACACAGCCATGTGCCTCCTCGCCCAAACCAACCCAGCCATGTCGACCAGTACGCAAGAAATGCACGACATGCAGCTCTCGCACTCGCACGACCTATGCGGCATCGTCGCCCACGTCAAAGACCGCGGCGTCGCCTCCGTCGCGCTCCGCTCCCTCGCCATTGCCGGCGAATGCCTCGTCTCCCGCCGCGAACAGGAAGAAGTCTTGTCCATCCTCGACAAGATCCGCAAGGAAACCGGATGGCGCGTGGGGTTTTTGCATAAAGAATTGAAGGAGAAATGGGGCTGGGTCAGCGACGAGGAACAGCAGGCGCAAGCCCAGCAGCAGCAACAGCAAGCGTTTCAAGCCCAGCAGCAGCAGTTGTCTTCCTCGATGATGCAGCAGCCCATGCCGCAAGGACTGCAATACCAGCAGCCCGGTACTACGACGCAGCTGCCCGCGCCACCTCCACCGATGGCCAAGCAGATGCCGCGGCAGGGGATCGTGAACCCCATGCTCCGCGCGGCGGATTTTTCCGCGCCGACGCATCCGTATCAGAATTACTATGTAGCGCCCAGCCAGCACGCTCCGCAGAACCAGTACAACCAATACTAGCCTCCTCTTGTATCCTTTCTCGGACCTTTGGAACCATTTTTAAACGGGCGGTTAGTATGCTTGATGCGTTATGATTCCCTCTTTCTTCTTCTCTCTCTCTCTCATCTTAGGAATTTCGCGATTGTACGACTATAGCGTGGCGTTCGCCTTCTCGGACTGATGCTGTTTCATGAATTGCAGATGGGGACGGTGATCTAGTTTGTTGGCGAATCGGAAGGAGATGAGATGAGCTATGTGGGGGGCGGGGGGAGTGTGAATGTACTACATAGTTTATATGAATATATATAATCAAAAGGGAGGTGCTACTTTTGTCTAGGGGGCGTGACATTCTCGAGTTGGCGAAGGGCGGGACGGGAGGGGTTTGCGATGATGGAGAAGTTCTTTTCGGTGGGAGATTCTGGGTTTAAAAGCTGGTATTTGAAAAGCAGAGGGGATGGGATACGGTGCGGGGAGGGAGGGGATGGAATGTACATGGGTTTGATTTTGGATGTAGTAACACGCATGTTGCTCGGGGGATTTTTCCCAAGCCATGAAAATTGACGGGGATCGGCGAGGAGGGGGGAAATAATCAAAAGGGGAGGTTTTGAGAGTTTTTGTGTTGTTGCGTGCGATGGATGATTTCGGAAAGAAGAAGAAAAGGTGTTTGGTGGTGGTGGCTGAGAGAATGCTTGCTACGTATATCTCTCGGAGTGGTTGGTGATTGAGGAATTTTGCTCATCGTCACGTCGGTTGAAAGAAACAATCTTCATACACCCTTCAGCACCTCCCTCTCCCTCCTCTCGCCCTCTCTCCCCCCGCCAACCACCCGCTCACCCCCTCAAAAACCTCAAAAACCCCCCACCAACTCCCACCCCATCCGTCCCGTCCCCCACCCTCCCCATCGCCTCCCTAAACACCTCCTCCCCAAAAATCCCCTGCGCCCGCCGCGCCTCCAGCAGCTCCCTTACAATCTCCTCGGTGAATTCCGGGTGGCCCTGCACGGTGAGGACGCGGGCGGGGATGTAGAGGCCTTGGATTGTGCAGCGTGGGGAGGTGCCGAGGAGGGTGGTGGGGATGGGAGGCAGGTGGGGGAGGATGTCTTTGTGCATTTGGTGGATGTGCTGTGGGGAGGGGGGTGGGGCGTTAGTGCTGGTAAAGGGGCTTGTGGTGGGGGGAAGACATACCAACTCTTCCTTCCCAAAAAGCTCTTTGCCTTTCTCGGTGAGGTTTACATTGCAGACACTGACTTCCCACCCTCCATCCACGCCATCGCTGCGCTTAACCTCGCCGCCCAGCGCGCGCCCAACGATTTGGTGACCGTAGCATACGCCGATGATGCGGACTCTGTCCTGTGCTAGGATCTTCTTGACGTAGTGGACCAATTGCAGGACCCAGTTTGTATTATCGAAAGCGTTGAACCCTATTTTCTCAACCGCAGGTGTGAGCCAGTATCATCGCCTGATGTTCTTGCTTGGAAAGATACGGGGGTCGAAGGTGTTAACAGGGGAGGGCTTACATACTACTCCCCGTAATCAACACCGCGTCTGTATCTTCCAAGCGCGGATACCTCTTCCTCAACTCCTGCCCCTCCTCTTCCCCAGCGGTGCCCTTTTCGTCATCAACAACGTGGTGTGTAGTGATGTGCAGCTCGGATTTGTCCCAGCCTAGTTCCTCAGCACTGGCATCGAGAAGGGCTGTGAAGACGCCGCCGTAGCCGCCATATTTGGCGGCTGTGCGGGGGAGGGGAGTGTCACATTCTAGGATTGCGATGCGGATGGGGGAGGGCATTGGATGGCGGAAGCGTGGGGGCCGGTGAATGGGGTGGCGATTGGGGTACAAGAATAAGAAAGGGGGAAGAGAAATACTGGGAGCCGTTGGGCCAATTGAAGGATAGCAGGTACAGATTAGATTGGGCGACCAATCTGTTTTGTTGTTTTGACCTCGGTCCGACCGATAACGCTTAACCTTGTTATCTCCACTAGTGTCGGGTAGATCCGCTTGTTATCTTCTCGGATCGTAGTCGAAACCGATCTTTCTTATCCCCAAGTATATTTATGAGATGTCGATTGGCACTGATGGAACCAGTGCAATAAACTCGACTTGATCAGTAGATTTATCATTAATGTTGGCAGACAGCCTGCGGCCTGTCTTACGTCTGACCAATAACGATTCTATTCCATTGAACCCTTGTGTTTAAGTACCCCCACTGATGGTTGAACTCAAAGACAAGAGAACTAACTGCGTCTAACTGTAGCTCTACAGGAAATCGATTTCTTCTTCACCGCGGTCGAAGTAGGATCATTACTAAACCAACCAGAGCGAATCCAGCCGCAGCGCCTTCCAAAGCCACCTTCGTCAGGTCGACGCGGCGCAAAGTGATTTGACGATCACTAAAGACGTCTCGGAAGGTTTCCCGGAAGGATTCTAGTTTCGATAATGGAGCTGTAGGATCCGATACATGAGGCATTTCGTGCTCTAGGTTGTCCTCGGCAATCCCATATTCACTTCGGCCCTCGGGATTTCCGCCAGACTGGATTTCTTCAATCACAGTCGGTGCAGTATTCTCAAGACTGGGCGTAGGAGATGTAGAAACGTCCACGGCTTCAGCATCCGGACCAGGCCAGCTTTGCCCAGCTCGACTCTCGACCAGGGTAGCCCCTTTAATCGGTCCCTCCCTCTCCAATGCCTCCATCACTTTCTCTTCAAACCCCTTGACCAGCCTCTTTCGCCTCCACGGCTCAACCCCGATCTGAAATACCAAGAAAAGCAGCACGTTCACACCCATCAGCCCCCAGGTCCCCCACGTACTCATCCTCCTAATCTTATCACTCCATATTTGCTCCTCGTGATATCGCGCTAGTATACTCTTACTCAACTTTGCGGCCGCTTCTTCGGCCTTTTGCTCTTCGGTTGCCAGGTTCTCTTGAGCCGCGGACTCAGCTTGTTCGTTGACATGGTCTGAGCGGTATAGTGCAGTAAAACGCTCGAGATCATTGGGCGTCCAGGCGTGTTTGCGCTGGAGAAGCTCATTGACTTCACGTTGCGAGCCGGAGCGCTGGGCTATTGCTGCGGAGTAGGCTTGCCGGGCTTTTTGCAGAGAAGTGCGAGTATTGCGAACGAGTTCCTCTATGATTTAGATTAGAGTCATTAGAGCTCTGGTTGGAGGCATGGACCGACCCTGCTCTCCAATGTCCTTTTTCAAGGCTTCGATGCCGGAGTAGCCGGTCAAGTCATTGAGGCGCTGGCCAGCTATGAAGATGTTGGATTGAAGGTGATCCATAACATGGGAGAACCTTTTAGAAGCTTGCGATCTTCGGCCCTCCTCTTGCGAAGGTAGATCTTTTCGTGGGTTCTGGACTTCATCGTCGTTCGCCGGGCGCTTTGAAGTTGTCGAGAGCGACGCCTTGGGCGTTCTGGACTTTTTTACGAAAGCTGTTTGATCGTATTTGGAAGCTATAATGGAGGCAGATGCCCGTGGCCGTGGCGGTTTTTGACTTTGCGAGTGATAGCATTGCTGGCAGATCCAGGCCTGCTTTGCCCGGCGAATTCGCAATGGTAGCAATTTACTTGCTGTTACAGTCTGGAAGGAAGAACATAGCGAAGCTGGAATATGGCCTAACCTTGATCTCATCGCTTGCCCATCCGTGAAGCCGTGCAACAAGATTTAATAGGATGGAGGGTTAGTACTCTTGAGTCGGTTTTTAGTTTCGGGACCTACCATAAGCGGCCCCTCAAAAGTAACCATCATGGTCATTGCAGGCACAACGACACCAGAACGGAGATGTTGCTACTGCAGAAGAAAACGAGAAGAGAACAAACTTCAGCGTAATTCATAGCTAAAACCAAAATTTCCTTTCGGATTTTATAGAAGGCCGCTTTACAGTAGATATCTAGTCCGGAAACCAAAAACCGACTTGCGAGTAAAGTACTCGTACTCTGTAGGTACCTCATGCGTGACAGCGAACTGCATGTGAACGGACTTCTATGTCCAACTATGTCCAATTCGACCCTTAGATCAGGTAGCTGCCAATTGGTAAACCGTCCACTCGACATAACACCATATAATTTGACTCCTTGGACTCTCAGCTGACGAGTCTACCTTGTTATATCATAACTCCTGTATGGAGGAGCTTGTTGTGGGCCATTTCCTGTGGCCCGGCAGATCGGACGGAACCAACGTCATGGGCACATGCACACAAAAAAAGCATCTTCTTGATGAGGGGTTTCAAGACCAGTACTATATGATATCCCAACTTCTCTAAAGTGCAGAGCTCGTAGTCAATCAAGTATTTTCCAAACAACATTCACCAACATGGTTGTCCCAAAGACCGATATCGTGTTATACACCTCTGGAACGCCCAACGGTCAAAAAGCTAGCATTACTCTTGAAGAGCTGGGCTTGAACTATGAAGTCAAGCACATACAGATCAGTAAGAACGACCAGAAGGAGAGTTGGTATCTTCGGATCAACCCGAACGGACGAATTCCTGCCATGATTGACAGAACGCCGACGCCAGATGGAAAGAGCAGAGAAAAGCGCATCTTCGAATCCGGAGCAATGATGCTCTACCTTTGCCAGAAATATGACCCAGACAACAAAATGTCTTACCCTTACGACTCGGACAAGTACTGGGAGGTCGTAGAGTGGCTGATCTGGATGCAGAGCGGTCTCGGTCCAATGCAGGTACGTCCAAGAAGCAATCTGGTTCTGGATTAAGATCTGACAAGCGCAGGGTCAAGCAAACCACTTTTACCGTTACGCCCCGGAGAAGATTGAATACGGCATCAAGCGTTACCAGACCGAGACCAAGCGACTGTACCAAGTCCTTGAAGATCGTCTCGAAGAGCAGTGCAAAAACAACCGTACAGCCGCTAATACCAGAGCAGCTGGTCCCGAAGGGCCCTGGATTGTTGGTGACCGAATGACGATTGCAGATCTCGCATGCTTCAGCTGGATAAACTGGGCGGAATGGGCGGGCGTGGATGTCAAGGAGTTCAAGCAAATCAGCAATTGGCTTGGCAGCATCAACAGGAGACCTGCGATTCAGAAAGGATTGGATGTACCTGAGCCTTTTGAGATGAAAAAGAAGATGCAAACAAAGGTATGATGCTGATCCCTCAACTTGGTGTGAGGCTTCATACTAACGGGGGAGATAGGAGGGCGAGGAAGAGTATCAGAAGATGCATAGCCAGTGGGTAATGAAAGGACAGGACGCGGATCAAGAGAAGCACAAATGAATAATCAGCTATCCAAGGCTCCTTGTACAAAAGCACTTTACTTTTACATGTATATACCTATTCGTGACCATGTGTATCAATAAAAGCTTTCGGCAAGAATCCTGGACGTGGAGATTCTCGTAAAACTTTCAAATGGCCACAAGCTCGTCGGGCATGGGCTTCAATATTAGCGAGGGTTTTGCACGCAACAACAATCGAATAAAGACGTACAGCGTTGTTGCTGGTCCGCTGAATACTATCGATTTTGACACTTGCAGCAAGGAGTCTTTTCAATTTAAGGGTGGGGGGGTTAGAGTGTACGTAGTGTGGAACCTGTTCTCGAGAGGAGCCGCAAATAGATATAATCGGACGTTTCCGGATTTCGTCTATGTGAATAGATACCCATGGCCTAACGTGAAACGCTCTTATTGTCAAAGAAAAGGGAAGGCTGGATGACTTCCACGACTCAACACTCGCACAATAGCCCACAATGTAAAATCAAAGCCATGGTCTTCCTCTTTTGTTCAACAGCCTCCACCATCGATCTCGACGGCAACAACTACAGCTTCTAACCAATTACTCCCAATCAGTATCTGCTTTCACTTCGACTCGAGGTCCCACTACGCTACAACCTGATCCTAGATTACGACCGTCGCAATGGCATACTTCTCGGCTTTGCGCCAGAGCATCGGGCATTTGATGTCTCCTGCCGCGAGCAACACCAAGCGCCCATCCAATCCCGCACACTCCTCATCCTCTTCGCTCAAGAAACGGCTGGACCGTGTTCGCATGAGCCCAACCAAGCGCACCGACGAGTGGCTCAAAGGCCATAGTCCCGAGAAAAAAGCCAAAACACCCAATGTGCTTGGCGTCAAAGGCAGCAAGATCACCAAGAAGTATCTCGCTTCACCCAGCTCTGCTACCAAGTCTGTAAAGTTGCAAGGAAAATTCTGGAGTCACTTTTTACCCAGCATTCTCAGTCAATCGCCAGTGAAGAAAGCCGAGGACAACTTCGAAGGGGACACTTTGGTCGAAGGCGGCGACGACGACGTCAAAGACAAGCATTCCGGCCATGCCAACCTCGATGGCGACACCGTCTTGGAACCTGAAGACCAGCAGCGCGATTTCGCCAAGATTTCTCCCAAACATGATGTACCCAACTCCAACTCAGCAAACGACGATATGAAATTCTGGAGCAAAGACGAAGTCTGGCTCTTGGAAAAGCTCAACCTTCGCAACTTGGAACCCTTAATGGAAGCAACCTGGCACATAGACTTCCCCAGCTTCCCTGTTGTGCTCTTTTCCTTCGATTCCCGCCAAGTCTTCATCAACGCAGCCAGCGGCCGCGATTTCTACGCCCGCAAAGCCCTCTTCGATTTTATGGCCATCGGCGCCGACGCCCGTGATCGCATCACTCGTTCCTGTGAACCCGAACCCTCTATCCACCGCAATCTCGCCGCGTACAAGAAATGGGCGCTTCGGGACGCCAACCTCCTCCACACCCCGCACATTCCCCTCCTCGCCATCTGCTCCGCCATGCCCCACGAATCGGTTGTCAGCGTCGTCGCGCGCCTAACGGACCAAATGCACGATTTTGGGCGCCAGTACCGGGAGCTCTTCCGCGGGAAGAACAAGAAAGGTCAGGACGTCTACAAGCACAAGCTACCAACGTTCTTTGGTATCATGGTCAAGTACAGCATCGTCGCATTCTTCACCTGGGATAGCAGCAAAGTGAAAGCGCCGGTGAGAACCCTTGGAATCTTTGACCTGAGGCAGAGAGGGCAGGATGTATGGCATGTGCTTGCGTTTTCGATACTTATGGTCAAGGTGAGGAACAATTTGTTGGCATTGAGGAAGAAAGGGTGGATTAGCAAGGAGCAGGTGGAGGAAAGTGATCCAGATGCTTAAGGAGCAGTCGATATGGGTGAGAGGTTATTGAGGTGAAAGCGGGTCAATCAGTGGTGGTCGAGGTGTGCAGATTGTGCCGGCTACGACTTTCTCATTGAGAATTATCTGCATCGGTGTTCTGGTGTCTTTTCATTCGAGATACCCCCCATTTTCAGCGCTGCGGGAGTCTTTTACAATTTACTAGATAGATGTACGTACAAGCTCATCTACATACCACCTTCAAGGTACATACAGTATGTAGCTCGCCTCAACTACAAATCTAAGCCAAGTCCAAACCAAAAACCATCCAACCCCCATCTCCCAACCACGCACCTCATACATATATGTAATACCCCCTCCCAGCCCTCCCTATATTCCCATCGCCATCCATCAAACATCCCATTCCGCACAACGCCAACACCAACCAACCAGATCTCCTCTCCATCATCATCCTTCTTCTCCTTCCACCCACCCTTCCAGCCACCCTCCCTCCATCCATCTAGGTTTGGAAAAAAAAAACCCCCAAAAAAAAACCTAGTTGCCAGCCTACGAATCCCCAACCCAAAGCTCGTCAAATAAACCAAAATGGAAGTTTTTTCTTTTCCATCTAACGAAACGTGGACGTACTGTTTGACCCTGATCTCATCTCATTCAGATCAATCACCTCAAAAAGTTTGTATTTATCTTCCAGACTTCTACTGCAACTTTCCCCCGGCGTCGTTTATATATATATGTATATACACCCGTGTATAAACTGTAACACCACCACCAGGAGGGTAGTAGTAGGCTTCTTTTCCACTTTCTTTCCCTCCTTCCCCCCCTTTTTGTCTTTTCCTCTCTCTCTCCATCCATCCATGCATCCAATCCTACCCCCCCATCCTACCCCATCCCATCCTATCCCATCCTATCCCATCCCATCCATCCCACCCCTATCCCATCCCATCCCATCCCATTCCATCCCCTCCCTATCCTACCCATCCTACCCCCCCTTCCCTCAACAACCACAACCCCCCCCCCAACCCAAAAAACCCCAATTCCCTCATCCAGGTCTTTCCGCTCATTCGCAACAGTCAAAGAATCCTAGCTAATCAGCCCAAGTGTTTTTTTGCCATGGAGATGATAGAAAGTAAGTAGGTAGGTAGGTTGGATGTTTTGGCTTGTGTGTTTTAGGGGGGGAAAGGGGGGTGAGATGGGGATGGGGATGGGATGGGATGGGATGGGGATGGGGGGATGGGGATGGGGGGATGGGGATGGGGATGGGATGGAATAGGATAGGGGTGAGACGGGATGGGATGGGGATGGGGATGGGGATGGGGATGGGGATGGGGATGGGGATGGGGATGGGATGGGGATGGGGATGGGATGGGGATGAGATAGGATAGGATAGGATGGGATGGGATAGGATAGAGATAGGGGGTGAAAATATATATTGCACAACATGCCCAAAACCAAACAAAACCCCCACGAGCAGGGAAAAAGAAACAAAAAAGAAACCGTCGTTGACAGTAACTATAACGCGTCTCCTTGCTTGCGATATACCCTGCAGGATCCAGCGGGCCCGAATGCCAGATGGCTGTTTATGAGCGTATAAAAGCCTTCTCGTCCTCCGACTCCGGACCTTATGCCATTGCATTGCCAAAGCACGAGGGGGATATGCGCTCGCACGAACCGTAAATACGCCACCACTGTAATAACAGCAACTTTCAAAGCCTACACATATCATCCACCTCCACCCCGCCCTCCTCATCCAACCCTCCTAGTCCTCCACCACCCTCCCCATTCCCGTCCCCATCCCCGGGCTCTTCCCTCTCCGACTCGGACTCCCCCTTCGACTTCTCTTTCCCCCACCACCGTCCCCAACCCCCACCATCCCAACCAACCAATCTTTACTCTCCGTCCTGCCCACCAACCCGCTCCTGCTCATCGGGTTCAAGCCGATGCCCAGTCCAATACCTTGTCCCAACTGCCCAGCAGAACTGCCGGGGCGACTGCCAAAGTACTCGCCCCCACCGCTGAATGTCATGGAGGGTGTGTCGAGGCCTTGGACTTGGACGCGGGGGGTTGCCCAGCCGGAGGTTTTGCTGGCGCCGGAGGAGTCGGAGGCTTCGTTGTCGTCGCTGTCGTCGTCGAGGGAGCCGAGTTCGAAGTCGGTGTGCGCGGTGCCGTCTTCGAGGACGCGCTCGTACGAACCAGCGCCAGAGGAGCTGGGGCGGAGGAAGGGGATTTTGCCGGCTAGGAGGTTGCGTTTTCTTCGGGGCGAAGAGCTGGAGCTGCTACGGGGGAAGAAGCGGAATTTGCGGTAGAGACGCTGGCGGCGGTCACGGCCGCAGAGGAGGAAGGTGGCTACGCAGAGGATGAGGAGGAAGAGAAGGAAGCCGGGGATGCGGCGGGGGGAGGATCCGCGGAAGAGGGTGTCGTGCCAGTGGTCGCCGTTGGTGTCGGATTCTATGTTGGGGGAGGTGGAGGTATTGGTGGGGAATGTCGAGGTGGGAGAGCCGGCGTATTGGAAATCGGGAGGGATCGAAGGAGTATTGCTGCCAAAACCGACAGGCGATTTGGAGTCATGAGGGGGGATTTGAGAGGAGGCGTAGAGGACCATTTTCCCCAGGGTCCAGGATACTTCCGTGTCGCCAATTCTGTTGACAGCCTGGAAGGATTCAGTAAACCCTTTCTCCTTTGCGTGATCAAGGACTTCTTTCGTGCCATTGTGGCCACTGCCTTCAGTGTTTTCCAGACCAACCCGTGGAATTCCGATGCCTTCATGTAGGATATTGATGAGCCAGCTAGCCTTAAAGCACACCTCGACTGCAATCTTCTCGTCAACTTTCTTTCCCCAGGTGTGCTTCCCAATGCCTTCTTCGATGGCCTTCCAGTCCTGGCCGCAGAACTCCTTGACCCGGTTTTGATAGGTATTAAAGTCGTAGGCTTTATCTTTGTGTCCATGTTCGAAAACCTCATGAGTAGTATGCCAATATTCGCTGACCCCCACAAAGTGATTTACATCAAAGTCAATGGCTGGGACATGGACGCCGTGGAGCAGACACGGCTCATCTTCGCAAGGCGCATCCTTGTCTAGAAGTGGGATTGTCTGCTTCAGACACTTATCAAAGTCGCCGGTGCCGATCAGGTTAGGGGTTTTGTCATCTCCCACAGTTTTCGACCCTGGTAGTAAAACGTCGCCCTTTGTGTTAATATTCAGACCAACCGGTAAACATGGGTCCGGAAGCTCCTTGGCATCAGTTGTACCGGTGGCTTTTAATAATGCCTCAACATAACGCTTTCTGGCTTCGTTGACGCCGAACTTAAGCCACGTTGTAACAAACACCCTGTACTCAGCGGCCTCACCATCCAACGTCCGCATTCGTAGTAGTGTTAGATCGTTCGCATGTTTCTCAGCCTCCGTTGCGTTCGGCGCAAACGCTATCTGCGCAGATGCCCCTCCCATTTCTAGAAAACCATACGTATGATGGTCCTTTCCATGATCGTGCTCTTCCGGGGCGTCGAAACCTCCGAGTAGGTAATTTGCCGCGATCCATCCATACAGACCCTCGGTCTCCCCAGATATCGCTTGAATGTGTAGATCGCAGTCCGGAAGCTGGAAGTCTGTGGTCAAACGAGCATAGGAGCAAATCTGAGCGAGGAGTTCTTTGCGCTGCGAGGTAGGCAATAATCGCACGCCGGCTGTTGCAAGTAGAAAGATGGGAGTTTCGGGTATGGCTTCTTTTGGAACATGCGCTACCGCATGTTGCAGCAGTTCTTTCAAGTGGTCTGGACCAACGGATCCAGGCTTTTCTGCGAAGGTTGACACCCCTTCTCATCGTCAGCAATCGTTTCGTTGACTTTAAAAGGTAGCCTGCGAATGGCACACCTGGGTGGACCTTTTTGGTCCATTTGCTCTTGGTTTCCAGCACAGGCAGCGAGCTCAGCTGCTTTGGATCGGCCGTTTTCCGCGCTTCCTCCGCGCCAGGCCATCTGTAGATATGCAATCGGGTACCCTGGCGAGGTGAGGTCAGCCGGTGTCCGCAGTATCATAGCAATTCGCTGCGCAGGCGATGGGAAGCTACTGACCGATGAACCTGCATCAAGTATAACCCCATATCGCTCTATTACAGCTAGGTCTCAGATCAGCAGTCCTTGAACAGGCCGATGCAGACGTACCCTTCTCCATATGGACAGATCACCTGTCAAGCATTCTTCTTTATGGTTTTGCTCGAGTCGTCGCCGTACAAAAGTATCGGCGATCAGCAGTACAACGAGTGAATCTGCGTCCAAGTAAATAACGGGGTAAAAGCGAGCGACAGGAAGGAAGATGATGAAATGCGGAGGTATGTTTTCGTGGGGTCAAAAATAACTACAGTGCATGGGTTATTCTCGAAACCGCCGAGGGCGCCGATTACGAAGACCCCCAGGTTCAAGGTCCAAGGGTGGGTGGCAAAGCGATGCTAGCACAATTCCGTATCGAAAGCGGCCAATCTTTGCACAGTAATTGTTGATGTCTTGTGATGGGATTATTGGTCAGTTAGGATCACCTTGAGCTGCTCAACCGGAGGGGTATGAAGTGGACAATGAGCTTAGGTTATCTATCTGTCTTACTAGAATACAATCGTCTTTCCAGGCCAGGCACCAGAACAAAGATGAGAACATTGGTGGACATCATAAGAGTACCCCGTATGTGCAAAGTAAAATTTCCTCTCAACAAACCCCAACGACCTCGTGATATGAGCAATAAAGCACCCCCATGTCATGCAGATATCGTTCAAAGCAAACCGACTCCTTCTCTTAACACATTGTAGGACGTGGTATTCCCGAAATGTACCCAACCTCCTTTCATGCTGAGAATCCCCAAGACGTAGCAGACTCCCAATGTAATGTAGTTTTTCCATTTCCATGCAATCCAAAGCGTATCAACAGCGCTAAACAGCAAATCACAGAAACGAAACTCCGACCAACGCTTCGTACAAAACTTTCGCTACTGATCATATCTATAACCATTTCCGAAAACACCGTACTTGAAAACAGGGTATTCATTGATCGGGCAATATCGCGGCGACGTCATCGATCCGTATGGGGTATCCGTGGGTTGTACAAGAAAGGGAGACCGGGTTAGAGTAGAGAGTGTGAAGCGAGCCCGGATAGTCGAAGAAGTGTCCATTGCCCTTGTTAAAGTACGATGGAGTAGCAAATGCTTGTCAAAAGCGTTGCGCAAAGTTTCGTCACCTGTGGCCCTGCTACCAGCGCCGCGCATACGTCTGCTGTTGCATCAGCGCAGGTGAGATGGAAGAAGGAGGACTCGGGACTCTCATGCCGGTACTCGGGTTGACGATGGGGATCGCATTTCGGCTACGCAGAGCGGATGGCTGATGAATCTTCATTTGGTGGTGGTTATTGTTCGACTGGAAACCGGTGGCAGGATTATAGGAATTGTTCGAAGCCGAGGAAAGAGAGAAGCTTGGTGTGACTTGTTGCGATGGCTGGATCTGTTGCTGAAGTGGAGACGATTGAGGCGACCCACTCGACAAAGAACCGTCGGAAGATGAAGAATGAATAGAGTGCAGCTATGCGCAAGTATCATCAGCACACTACGGATCCTATTGCTTCCCGACGACAACAGTGATGCCTATTGGTCGACAGAAATGCTTTTGACACTTACATCGTCTTCGGTCAACAAACCAGGACAAAACTCCAAATCGTCGTCCAGATCGAATGATCTTCCCGCCTCGAAGCGAAGACGGAACGCAGAGACCGGTGGACTCTCCGTCAGTTCCTTCATGCTTCGCACTCCTCGAAATTGGCGATGCGAGTTCTGGGATGCCGACAACCGAGGTGCTCTCCGCGATCGGCCGCCGTGATGATTATGTGACGACGACGATGAATGCGACGACACCGAAGACGGCTGGTGGTGCTGAGGTCCGTAGTAGAATGCCGACATATTCGTATAGACGATGCAAGTTTGAAAGAATGAGGTCTGTGCTTCCGAGAAAGCGAGTTTCGGTAGATGGACGGTCACTTGGGGGGGAACAACAAAGGAGATTAAAAGTCAATGGCGCAGTCAGATAAAGTAGATCTCTCTCTCTCTCTGATGGCGGTTTTGATTGAATTCCGACAGCAAAGGCTGGACAGGAAAGTGCGGAAGGCTGGTATAGAATTAAAAGGCTTTTGTACGATGGAAAGTGATGAAGATGGGGGAGAGAGGCAGTGTTTTGGGAAGAGTTAGTGGTAAATGGAAGTTCGAAGGAGAGGAAGGCCGGGGAGGGGCAACTTTAACTTGAGTGATGGTTGCAGGACGAGCTACCTAGTTTTAGCGGCACTAGGCCTGGACAGTGCAGGCACGTCATTGGCCACCGTCAAAGAAAAGGTGGGGTCGTTTGTCGCGCTTAGCCGGACATGGCTAGGATCTTCGAGTTGGCCGGTTTCCTGTCCGTCGAAATCGCCATGTCTGAGGGGCGCTAAGGTAGGTCGACTCCAAGCGCCTACTGGAAGGGAACTGGGCGACTGGAGTGGGTGAAAGTGAGAAAATAGAAATAGAACTCGCATCGTCGCCGTTCCACATGATCCACTTGAGAAATACTCCGAGTGCAATGAACGAACTGTCAGTTTCATGAAACCAACGCGGAAACGTATGTAGTAAGGTAGGGTCAGTGCGACGACATGGCAACCTACATGCCCAATGAACGGTGAACAGTGCTGCTAAAATAGTATCGACATGAGTTGACATTGCACCCACACGTGTGCTCGCCCACTGAACACTACCTTACTCCTCCGTACGCACTCCCTTCATGGAAAGTATATACATAGTGGCTGGGGAACTGATAGATATGATACTGCATGATCAGTTTTGTACTTACTTCGCCCCCCCTGGAGGCCGGAGCTGCTCCACCTGCAGTAGTGTGTCCCTTAGCCAAACACCCCCCACAGTTCCTTCACCGCCTCAATTCCACCATCCAGGCCATCGAAATCACGATTATTATCGATTGGCTGGTGGCACAGTTCGGCATTGACGAATCTCGATCAATCTAAGGTATTCATTCATTCATTGTTGACGACTCCGCGGCTTGGTGGCTTGGTGGATTCGCTTCGTTGTGACTCGTTACTTATGGTAGGATTCACTCATGTTACATTCTCCACTGCGCATCATGCCTTCCTGGAATACTTGAAAGACGTCTCGATGAATAGGTGGTGCTTGAACTTGAAAACTTGACAGTGGGACGGATTGATGACCCGCCAGCCCCGATGCATTCGAATCATCGTCTTTTAACGACCCAGAGACAAACATAATCTCCCAATTCCCGGAAACTCCAGGTACTAGACGATATGCTATCGGTCCCGTAACTCCACTCCTGCATCGTCGTCTTCGGTCCCATCCAATATGCCATGCTGCGTGGACGGCTGGATGGGAGACAGGTAATCTCGAGGGTCGGCGGTATCGGCCGCCATCAGGCCAGGACCTCGCCCTCCAAGCTTCACCCTTCCTCCAGAAATACTATTGACCCTATCCGCGAGCCAATCTGCTGCCCCGTTCATGAAATCCCACAGTTTCTTTTGTCTTTCATCAAGCGCCGGATCATCACGCGAGCTCTCTTGAGCTTCCACTCTGAATTGATATTTGAGGCAGTCCTTGACTGTAACAAGACCCGCTAAACGGCCTCGATACTCGATCAGGATGACCCGTGGACCCATCTTTTTGAAGAGTTCCATGACTGTCTCCAGTGCCAATCGCGGATGGACGGCTAGAGGTGTGGGATCAATGAAACGGCTAAAATCCACTGTTTGTTGGCCAGAGGCTGACTCAATGGCATCAAATGTCACGGGCGGCGCAGCGACTGAAGGTATTCGGACAGCGATCGGGGATGGCTGCGTGAAGAAGCATTTAGCGTTTGGAGATATGTGTCCGTCCTTTTTGGCCCGATTGATGGCATAGCGTAGTTCTGTACGTCCAATGTAGCCAATGAGGATTTTTGAGTTGATGTCTTCGACGACCGGAAAGCCCTGGTACTTGCTTTTGCCCATCACTGTCTCTAGTGCTCGAAGCGTTAAGCCGGAAGAAGGGAGCGATGTGACTTCGCTTGTCATGACTTGCGATACAGGAACACCAAAGGTGTGCTCTTCCTTGTTATCGAGAAATGGGAATCCGTTGAACCAGATCATTCGATCCGCTATACCACCTTTGCCGAAACGATCGCCAACTGCTTTGGTAACCCCGACAACAATCTGTGTGGATAACGTTAGCTGATTGAATATTTGAGTATTCGCATCTTTGCGTACCATCGTCGGCAAAATATAAGACAGAGCGCCCGTCAACTCGAACATGATTACTACGACCGATACCGTGATGTGCATAATCCCGCTGAGGGCTGCCCCAGCGCCAAGAAAAGCGTAGGTGCCGGGCGTTATGCATGGCACGTCGGGCTCGCAAGCCGAGAAGAATCTCGAATGAGGAAAAGATTCGTGGAGAGCTTGTACTAGAATGCCAACCATCCGTCCGAAGGAAGCGCCGATCGCCATAGATGGCACGAAGATGCCTGCCGGTACTTTGCAGCCGTACGAGATTATGACAAGAAACGTCCTCATGATTGTTGCAAAAGCTAGCGACAAAGCCATGGTCCAACGATTCTTAGATCTGGTATTGCTCAGCGTCACCAAGTTATTGCCGGAAAGAGCTCTACTTACTCGCATAGGCCATCGTAGTCATGGCCTCCCTCACACTCACGAAACAGAATCTCCATGCTTTCTGTCATGTCGATCCTCAGAAACATATTTGGGTAACATAATATTGCCGTAGCCGCCGCAAGAAGTGTAGCCTCTAAAATCGCATACTTCGAAAGATATTTTTTCCGAAACGCCTGAGCTCGTAGATTCCATTTCATCACAAAGGCTCCGTAGAGACCTCCGAAAACTCCAATGACCATGAAGAAAATGATCTCAAAGAAATGCCATGATCTGTCATATCTTACCTCGAACATGACAAGTTGACCAGTTCGAAACGGATTCATCGCCTTTGCCCGCCGTCAGCAAGATCTTGGGATGGAAACGATCAAGTGGAACCTACCGCTAACATCGCAGTAGCTACCAAAGCACAGAAATAACTCCGCCACATAGTCTTCAGGGGAAAATAAGCAGACATTTCCTGACAGGGTCAGCGCCCCATCCACCCGTAGTTTTGCAGAAGTACTACTTACCTCCAGCGAAAATAATACACCGCCAATAGGACTCCCAAACGCCACTGCGACACCTGCTGCAGCACATGCGCTGAGAATCTCACGGGTCTTGGCTGCATTGCGTTTGTATTTGCCGAAGAATTTCGAGATGACGTTACCCGTACACACTGCATAGTGAACACTGGGTCCTTCCTTTCCGACAGAAAGACCAGATGCGATGGCAAGAGGAAGAGAAATGGACTTTATGAGTAAAGTCCAAAATCCCAAGAAACCCTTCATCACAAAGCCCGCTATAATGCACTTAATCTCCGATATTCCGGATCCAGCAGCATAGGGAGCAAAGGACTTGACAAGGCTCGCAGAGGTTAAAGCAAAGAGGATCTATATCGCTATCAGCAATATCTAGGCACTATGCGATCGAAAGCCTAACCGAGAAGAGAAAATAGAGAATATAATTAATGGGCCACAATGAGCTCCATCTATGCCATTCCTTGCAGCCTACCATGATCAGCCGATTAGAATCATGTGTGATACACCTGCCTTACCGTTTTCCGCTCCCCAGCAGCAGAAGTTTTCATTTAGGTAGAAAGCGGTCGTACAGTAACCTAGCTTGACATCGGACAACCATTCCGTAACTATGTTGAGGAAGCCTGCGTTCAAACCAATGGCGGCGCCGACAAGTGTCACGACTATCCATGCTTGCCCAGCATCGTAAGACTCCTGGAGCTTCCGCCTCCATCCCAACCGTCCATCCCGTTCAAAGAAGCCCGCATTTTCTTGGCGCCTTGCTCTTCTCCTTAATTGTTCCCGTGCCGAATCTTGCACCCAGTCTATCGTAGTAAAGTCCTCATATCGCTTGATCTCCTCGATTTCCTCCGTAAGCTCATGCTCCGTGCTTCCTGCCGCAGCTCCATTCCGCCCCGACTCAGCGCTTGATATTGCCGAAAGCCGTCTTGATATCGCTCTGTCTGCTAGAGAGGGTCGTCGCGGAGGCTGCACGGAGATGGAGGACGCACAAGAGGTCATAACATCAGGTCATCGTAGAGTGTGGGATTTGGAGGCATATCGAGGTACATAAATCAGCCTTGTCAGCCCACAATCCACATGCTCCGGACCGCGGGAGTGGGAGGTGCCGCCGAGCGTAATAAATAACCCGATCAATACTAAAATTACGATTTCGGATTATGGGAAACCTTGAACCCGATTACTGCTTCAGGATTGTTCACGAAGAACGTAGAACTGTCCATTTACGGGTAGCCCTTCAAGCGTAGCCTAGCCGCCGTTCACCGTATGTCTCGATCTCCTGTCGACTCCGTGACATTGTATGCATCACACCATGGACTCTGCTTACCCTATCCCAGTAGTAGTGCAGACAGAGAACGCGGCTCCTAGATCAGCATTTACGCGATTCCAAGTCGCCAAAAGCGACTTTACTCCAGCGATTGCAGAAGACACCGTTCCATCGGAGTTATTCAGCACATTCAAGGTGCAAATCGGCCCACCACATCCCTCTGAGGCCAGGACCGTGGTCCGTTCGACTGTCGGAATGCCTTACAATAACACAGCTATACCGCCTCCGGAAGAGATTACAGGCTCAGCATCACTACCTCGTACGGGCTTCTGCCATCCATTAAGGTTATGTCAAGCTGATCCATTATTCCATAGTGGCTCGAGTAAAACGAATTCTACACCTGGACGAAGAGATCAATCAATGTTCGAACAACGCGGCTTTTGTGATCACTGTAGCAACAGTATGTTGAAAAAGCCTTTGCAGTTAGGACGGAGCTAGGGTCTAAACGCAAATTAGGAGATGTTCATACGGTATCTCGCTGAGCAAGCATTGAACGTTGTCAAGACAGAAAGAAAGCCTCGGAGGAACATCCAATACAAAGACTTGGGTATGGTCCGTTGGATAGCTTGTTGTAGATGCTGCTGACACTGATTACCTAAAGCAAACGCTGTTGCCCGCATCGACAACCTTGAATTCCTTTCCGACGTTATCCCTCGAACCACAACTTATAAAGAGTACAAGGAAAAGAAAGCGAAGGCTACTAGAGGAAGCGAGCCTTTACCGAATGGTCAGACAACTTTAGATGTCAGACATTCGCTACCTACGCGTCCGGCCGGTCCTATCATTAGGAGCCAAGAGGGCATGACGGACGAAAGCAAAATCTCGCCAGACGAGACGATTGATGAGCAAGGTCCGGAGGATCCTCGTTCCCATTTACCTACTACCAATGGCCAACTTGTCTTTGAGCACTATGAACCGCCCAATGGCAGCGCTCGGAAAGATGATTCTGGCGATGTCGAGATGGGATGATGCTGTATTCTTGTTTGCTTAAAATAGTCATCAGCATGGCGTTATAGGGACTGTTGGCGATCATGTCCATATCAGGCGCTGGGTCTCACAGTGTCAGGTTTCTTCCAGGCATGTTTAGGGGAGCACTGGTGGAGCCCGGCAGTCGAGGCGTCGATTTGAGGTTCTGAGCTACCTTTGCTAAATATGGTGCTATCCTATACACTGCGGATTTCCCACGGTGCAACAGCGTATCATGAGGGACAGTCCACTGTGCAAAATATTTTCTATAGCTAGGTAGCCTCTGAATGCATGGAGTGCTACATCCGTAGTTCCGTACTATCGTATTCGTATCAATGAGATTAAAGATTACACTAGTACAAAACATTAGCTCCATCTTCACCCTCACCCTCATCACCACTGTTTTTTCCGTCCATGCGCGCACCCATGTCCACCACCAGAATGAAGCCCCTCACCTCTACCGCCAGCACAATGCTCCGCCTCTGCCCGCGGCAGCGCTTGCCTGCTCTTCCACTCACAAGTCTCTCCGGGCAACGGCGAACCAAAGCCGACATGATCCAAACAGCAGCTGGAGAATACGATCGAACTTCCACCTCGCACATCAGTCCGTTCGCAAACCAGGGGGCCGCGCCTTCAACCAAGATCCCAAGTTTCGCGAAATATATGAGTAAGAAAGGGGAGACGAGCAATAAGACGTTTCAGTATTTCATGGTGGGGACCATGGGGTTGTTGGCAGCGGCGGGGGCGAAGGCAACGGTGCAGGGTGAGCAATTGGATTGAGGGCAATTCAGCTGTGCTCCCTGGACAGGCTTTGTTCTGGAAAGGATACGCAATGGCTGACACACGTCACATTCAGACTTCCTCGTGAACATGTCCGCCTCTGCCGACGTCCTCGCCCAAGCCAAAGTCGAAGTCGACCTTGCCGCCATTCCTTTAGGAAAGAACGTAAGTCAATCTTTTCACGTCCTCTCCTTTTCCGCAAGATGTCCCACTAACACGAACTACTATAGGTCATTATAAAATGGCGAGGCAAGCCTGTCTTTATCCGCCACCGCACGGAAAGTGAAATTAAGGATGCTGAAAACACAAAATGGGAGGGCCTGCGAGATCCCCAGTCGGATTCGGATCGCGTGCAAAAGCCTGAATGGTTGATCATGTTGGGTGTGTCCCCCCTCCATTCAAACATCGGAAAGCCAACGTCAAAGAGAAGCTAATCCATACACACAGGCGTCTGCACACACCTCGGCTGTGTCCCCATCGGCGAATCTGGCGACTTTGGAGGATGGTTCTGCCCCTGCCACGGCTCCCACTATGACATCTCAGGTAGAGCGCGAAAGGGTCCGGCACCGCTAAATCTGGAAATCCCGCAGTATAGTTTTCTTGAGGATAACATGGTTACTATTGGATGAGGGGGGCGGCGGTTGTGGGGTGGGTATGTGTACGAGAGCGAGCGAGCGAGCGGTCTTCTGGGTTCACCGAATTGTAGTATAGAACCTTGCAATTTCTAGACGTGAAAGATCAGCATATTTCCGTTTTGTATTTCTGGAATCTTGTTTCATCGAGTTTACACCGTTCAATACATTACAGAGAGAGAGAAGCATCATACATGGTAAAGGATCATTTTTTCCCAATTCAAACTTTTCATATCTCATACATGCTTTACTCGCCCACTTCAAGAACTGCTCCATTCCACAACAAGAGACCATTCCCCAGCCGTTGGATCCAAACCCTCTAGCACCGGTGCACTCTTCCTCCTCCAAAAGTGTCTCGCTTCCTCGCTACTAACACCCAACCCCCCCAGAAATCTCGCGCATGCACCAAAGAATCCCCCCCACTCTCCTCTAGTCAGTCCCCTTTTTCTTCTTCTCTCACCTCCCCATTCCCCCTCCTCTACCGAACCTTCAACTTTTTTTTCAAAGACCACAGTACTGCTTCGAATTTTCTCGTCGGGGGGTTGTGTGTTGCGGATGAGAATGGGGTGTGCGCGTGCATGCTGTGAGGGGTGTGAACGGTGGGGGAAGGGGGGAGAGGGGGGGGGAGAACAGGAGGTGGATGGTTTTGGTACGGGATTGAGAGAGAGTGAGAGGGCGTGGAAATGACAAGGGATGGAATGGGGGATGGCGTATTCTCCTTGGGGAAGGGGGGGGGGGTGGCTGAGTTTAGGAAAAGGTGGAGGAACTTACGGTGCGGAAGATGGGGGTATTGAGGGCTGGAGAACAAAAGGGCGAGAGAGTATGTATACTGGAAAGTTTCTTGGACCACCGGTTTTGACGTTTGACTGGGAAGCGATGCGGAAGATGTGGACAATTAGCAGATCAAAGAATGGCTGTTCTAGACCCTTTCCTGATTTATTCGTTGCGAAATCACTGAAGTGATAGGAGGAGCGTGTGTTTCATCGTGCTTTCCATTAGATTTTCTACCTACATATGTACAAGAAATTTAAAATGCCGATGCTAAATGCGACCCAGAATCCCCTTGACTATTTATGCGCTAGGATATTTCTATGCATATTCTATGCCGATATCCACATAATAAATACATTCTCTTACTCATTTTTCTGTTCCGCCTGCTTCTTCTTCTGCTTCTCGGACATCTTTTTCATGAAAACGCAACAAAACGGAAACAATGCCGTATTGATCGCGCACCAAGCGAACAAGACCCCAAAGTTAAGACCTATCCTCGAATGTAAATCAAAAAGTGTGGATCGAGACACTTCGACGACTGGACGTAAAGCGTGTAATTAGTAATAATTCCACAAGGAAGAGTTGACCGTTGGAGACTTATAGGGCTTACTATTATGCAATGGCCACCATTTTGGTGACAAATCAAGAGAGTAGAAACTTGTCGCCACGTTATTTATTACCCAGAATATCAACCAGAGTGCCGTCCAAGGCTGGTCAATTACCATGGCCACGTTTTCGCAAGCGAGTCCCAGCGCGATCATCCCCACGTAGTTGATCATCCAGTACACCACGAACGTACCGTTGCCATACGCATCGGAATTATTCGCGACTTGCGTCGCGGGCGCTGCAGGGTTGTTGAAAGGGATCTGGAATTCGAGACTGATGAGAGAGTACGCCAGGGACATGAAGAGGTAGGCGACTATGGTGGTGAGCCGGCGCCAGAGGATGAGCTGCCAGAACTTGAGGGGCGGGTGACCCGAGGAGGTGTCCATGAACTTCATATGAATTGGGAGGAAAAAGGCGAAGGTGAAGAAGGAGATAATAATCAGGTAGATGAGACCGATGGTCATGGCTGGGATTGCCACAGGTGGGCTGAATGGCCGTAGACTGAAAGTCGAGAACCCAATCGCCGGACTTAGGGCCTGAGGCACGCGCTGCAGCGTCGTACGGGGGATACTATCGTTTGCGAGGACCTGGCGTGTCCACATTTGGCCGAACATGGAGGTGAGTTCTGTTTCGAGGCTGCTGATCTGAGGCAGGATGTAGTCGTAGTAGGTATCTTGGTCTCGAGCTTCGACATAGTAAATTTGAGCCGCACCAAGCGGGTCATATGAGGAACTGCCTTGCTCCACGGCTTGTTGGAGGAGAGCCGTGGCGTTAGCGTTGATGACAACCCCAACCCATGCGTTGAAGTCGTATACAGCTTGCCGGACTTGCATGGGATCATTGTTGAATTCTGACGGCTGCCTTGTCTCGAAGCCGAGATGAGGGATGGGGCCTGCTAGCTGTTTTTCTGTAGTCTGCGTAACCAATGGGCCTAAAATAGGTTTTATCCCTGTATAAGGTGGCAGTCGGCCGTCGAAGTCCGCAACGATAACGTTTAAAGAGGACGTATTCTGCGGAACGTGGAAGAGCACAGCCCAATACATTGACAATACCGCCAGAATAAACGCGGAGAGTATCGGGACTGCGAAAAGTTATCAGCTGCTGGAGGGAATGGCTCAACTAATCACCTTTTACTGACCAGTTCTCGCCCAAAGCCCAAACACTTGAAGCCTGACTTTGTTCATGATCTTGTCCCAGAAGCCTGCAGGTTTTGGTGGGCCGGTGTCTTTGCCCTTCTCTCCCCCATCAACTGGCCTCTCGTCGTTTGTTGAATCATCATTGTTGCTGTGACTCTCTGCGGCTTCCGGCTTTTCATCACCAGTCACGTCCTCGTTGCTACTTTATTAATCTCTGAGTGTACCTGAATCTGGGGATGTTTCAGGCTTCTTTTCAAAGAAGCCGGTGCGAGGGTCTTAGACCACAGTACAGAGCGCCATTGTAGTAGCTAGAGCAATGAACAAAGTATAGGAGCTGTTCAGGAAGCGTGGCGCGACTATTGTCTATATGATAAAACTCTGCAGGACGCCGAGACCAGCAAAGAAAAGAACATAGAACCATCATCATGGCAATATCAAAGTACGCAAGACAGCTCTTCTCGTCTTACTGCCGCCCATAGAGAAGTTGATAATGGTAATGTCAAGCAACTGTCGTAAATCTCGGCTTAAAGCACTAAATGCCGACTAACCGGCTCCCGTTGGCGGCTGGCAAACCTTAACGCGACCTTTTGCATCATCGCAGCATGCCATTTCAGGAATCCCATCCCCCTGTAAATCCGATGGAAACGGAGATAAACGCTCTTCCTTCGCATTCGCAGTCGCCATCAAACCTCTACATAGAACTCTGAGAAGGATGCGGCAGCTGGGAACGCCTCTTCGCTACTAGCTCGTCGTGGTTCATCTATTTGCCCGTAGAGTGGTTTGGGATACGCTATGCATGACAACCTGAGGGAATACCGCGGCGAAAGAGAAATCCAAGATTAGATTCCCAAGCTGTACTCTACGACTCGCAGCTACCGCAGCCCAAGGTCTACTACATGAATCATAAAGTAATGCAGCCTGCTTGTCATAACAACGCCGTATGACAAAACCGCACCGAACGCCCGGATTCCCCTGTTAAAAGTGCCGCTGGGTATGATCAATTGAAATCGGCAGCATACGAAAAGCCTCTAAAGCATTCTTGCATTTCCTGCGTGAGGACTATATGATAGCGTTAGCGATGATTCGACCACCTCATCCCGTTTGGCATGACTCACCAGACTGCACAGGTGTAAGTACAGGTGTAACACTGGTAAATTCCGAATCGAAATTGCTCGTGTCGGTAGGGTTGGTGATGGTAGGCATGAACGGCGGGGTTACTTTCTTGTCTCGGATGTCGTCCCAATTGATGTTCCGGAAGAATGCATGGCTCATGATCTCCTGTGCATCGGTAGGTCCGGAGCCTAATCTCAGTTCAGGCTCCCTCATAAGCAACTTCTGGAGGACTGACACCGAGTCTCGAGGCATATGGATTGGGTAGAGTGGTTCATCGGCCAGAATCGCATCGTAGATTTCGTCTTCATCTTCACCACGGAATGGCGACTGTTGAAGCAACATCTGGTATATTAGGACCCCAAAAGCCCACCAGTCCACAGCTCGACTGTACTTCTTGTCGAGTAGGATCTGAATGGTGTTAGAGAGAAAGCTGGCAGATCAAAGAGTAAGGATATACCTCAGGCGCCATAAACTCAGGCGTACCACAGAAGGTGCTCGTACTAGATCCATACCACATCTCCTCTTTACACAGTCCGTAATCAGCAACTTTGATGTGTCCGTCTAATGTGAGCATGATGTTATCGAGTTTGAGGTCCCGGTAGATGACACCATTCTCGTGGAAGTACTTCAGGGCCAGGCAAACCTCAGCAGCATAAAACCTGGTAAAGTCAATACGAACCTAGCTCAGAGATAGATCTCTTGAACTCACTGTGCGCGTTTGCTGCCGAACTGTCCACGTTGGATATGTAGCATGAGATCTCCACCGCTGATGTACTCCATCACAAAGTAGACCCGCGTCTCTGTCTGGAAACACGCATGTAGATTCAAAAGAAACGGATGACGCTCTTTGTTCGCAATCAAAAAGACTCTCTTTTCGGATTTTGTACTCTCGACCTCATCATTCTCAATGATAAACTCTTTCTTAAGTACTTTGATCGCGTACAGCTTTTTGGTAGCCTTAGTCTCGGCCAACATCACTTTACCGAAGTTACCCTTGCCGAGTACAGCCAGAAAATTAAAATGCTCGAGACCAATCCGCGCCCTGCCCCCGCCCTGAGAAGACGTGGAGTCCCGAGGGTCAGGTTGCTGCTTCACAAGAGGCAGGTTTTGTTGCGCTTGATCAGCCTCGGGATAACTCGACCGTGGAGGTTGAGATTGCGGGAGTGGAGTAGCAGCTGTTTGGGGAGGATAGCCGCCATACCCAGCATAGTCTTTTGGATTATATGTAGGTTGCTGAGGTTGTTGAACTTGAGACAATGGGGCTTGTGGAGGTTGTACCCCAGTCGCAGGGTGCATATCCATGTAGCCACCCGAACCGCGTTGCCCAGATAGCGTGCTATAATCTGTGGCAGGGGTTGTAGATGATCGATTGTAGGGCGGGAGCTTGGGCGATGACGTCCTTTTGTCGGCACCACCCAAAGCCGCTGCTGCAGCATCCCTAGCCTCTTGCGATGATGATGTTCGGGCACCCATATCAGGTCGTCCAGGCAGAGGATAAGCTTGATTATTACCGTACGCAGCAATCTTTGCAGCGTCGAGCGCAGGCGATGTCCCTGCATACTGCTGCGTCGAGGAAGGTTGTCCATACACTTCTCCTTGGCCGTGCAATCGACGCGGGTCGGTCACAGGAGGAGCCCCTATTTCTTCCTTGGGTGGAGGCCTATATGAAGGTTGTGGTGGTGGGGTGGGACGTCCAGAACTCGGTCGCAGTGTCTTACCAGTCAAACTTGTAGATTTGTTGTACCGCCCTTGGGTCAATTTGGTCTCTCGAGTAACAGTAAGTATTTGATTAGCCACTTCCATTGACATGCCACAAAAGTCGGGCACGAGGTGAGCGCACTGCGCGTGGCAACTAAGACTACATTCTGAGACTGACATCAGCATAAAATGATTTTTCGCGTCTGGATATACTAACCTGAACATTTTCTGCAATTCTTTCTCCCGAGGGGGAGTAGGTAACCGCAATGACAACACCAATTGGCGCCCATATTCGAGAAACCCTCGAAACGATGTGGGATACGGTGGTTCAACTTCTCCTCGTCGGGATCTGTTTCCGCATTCGATTTGCTGATGCACTTTGTGACAACCTTTGGGTAGCACTTTTTATGACATGTGTATTTACAATCCTCGCATTGCATGCCGGCAGAATACTTCAGAAAGTCTCCGCAGAGAGCACAACGCATTATATTATAGAACTGCTGCAAAACGAACTTATGCCCGTATAGTTCGTGGACTTCTTCTTTGCGCTGACGTATGGCACCTTTGCGGTTTAGACCAATGTCAAAGGGTCTCCGATTTGTTATTTGTTTCGCTGCCAGGAGTCAGTGATTCAAGTCACCAGATGGAGAATAGGGGTATATTACTAAAGCTCATCGTAAGATAAATCCTTCCAACAGGCTCTAGAGCAAACCAAGCATTGATGGCCGCAGCATTTGAAGAGTCCTGATTAGGAGCATTTGACGAGGCCTGAGTTGATCCTCTCGAGCTTCGGTCTTGAGCTGCATTATTGATGGATGAATATGCAGATTCTTGACGAGCATGACTAGCCCCATCGTCCATTCTATCCGCAGTAACCCATTGAGAGTTTCCTATTTCCATCTCAATTTTTTTCCGCCTCATCTCCTCCGCAATGTCTGAGATCCGAATCCATAGCATACCTACGGGTGTTGGTTGCGCTCCAGATTTATCGTAAACGGTAAGTTCAATCTCGTTTGCTTTCTCGATATCGACATGTAGAGACTCATCGGTCCACTTGTCCGTCCTTGTAGCTTTTGTTTTGCCCTTTACTGAATCTTCAACTTTTAATGTCACGAAGGTTTCTGGTCCTCTCGCGAATCTTCCAGTTGCCGCGTGGTCTACATCTTTGACCGCATGGATCGTCATAGAGAGACTACCTGTTAACGGTTTCCGCATGTTGGGAGAATTCAAACTATCATCTAGTATAATCATTATCATTGCTCATGTAATGTATTTTCAATTTAGCGGGATCAAGACTTACCGTCTGGGGCGTCGGCGGTGCTCTCCATATCTACATGTAGATCTTCATAACGTTTCAGGGCCTGCCTCAGCAGTTGTATCTTCTGATTACTCTCTACCCGTCTTGACTCTGCGTCTGCCCTGCTTCTTCTGTCCCCTTCATCCTGGTAGAGCCGAACCATCTTCTCTACGCCATCTTTGTATTGTTTCTCCACATTTAATTTAAACTCCAGTTGAGAGAGCATAAGTTGTATCCGAGGGCCCAGATAAGGTGTATCGTATTTAATCAAATCTGTAAACCTATCAGCCTCCCTCTTCGTTACTCCATTGATGTTGACTGACCGAGCTTGCTATAATTTGCGCGAGGCTTTGGCACCGTCGATCCTGGGGCAGGGGGCCCAAAGGGAGCCCTCGGTGGCATCATCCCATGACCTCCTGCTAAATTACTCGTATACCCGCCTGGCCCAGGGTCTCCGTAGTCGCCGGGCTCGGTATCGTAGCCTGCCCGATCTTGCCTTGGGGGTTGTCTCGAGCCTCCATCACGTTGTGTATCCTGATAGCCCCTTTGCTGAGACAAGGCGCTTCCATGTGCTGGGGGTTGCGGTCCTCCACTACGCGCTGAATCTTGGCCTGACCTCCGCAACTGTAATTCTCTCATTCGCTCTTCAAGATACTCAATACCCTTTCGCGCCTCACGAACCTGGGAATCCAGGCTTGCTTGTACTTGTGGATTAGAGGACTGGCGCATCGCATTCGCTGCATTGATAATGACCTTCTCCCTCTCGATCTTCCTATACACCTGGTTGATGAGATCATCGTCGTTCATCTTCGTGAATCGACGGCCACGCAGCCGTGCCAGCAAAGAAGAATGACTATCCTATAATCAACAGTCTCGTAGATATCACTCTACCCGGATTTGTGGCATGTAAGAGACTTGCACGAGCCTGAACGTTGACTGTAGGTTTCAGGGGTCTTCTCAGCGGTTGTAAGTCTCTAGTCGTCAATGTTCTTGCTTTACTCAGCGGGAGGTTTCCCGTTGATAACAATGATGTCGCACACTAACACTATTGCCCACGCCACTGCCTCCATTCAATCCGGCCAGCTGTTTGACAGACGTAGCCAACAACGATAGAGGCAGAACCGTGACGAGTTGGTCGACGTTGTCCAAAGCAAATGAATGTCGATAGGCCTCGCTCAACCCGTGCGGTCAAGTCTCTGATCGACGTTTAGTTGGGGCATCAAGCCAAGGCCCGAATACGTAATCGCGGGTAAATTATCCGCTTACAGTTCTGCCCGATCTCAACGCCTTGATACCTTGATGCCTTGGGTGCCTAAGACTTCACTTATCTCTCGATCGAGAGAAATTCGGTTGAGACAAGAAAGATCCTGTAGGCGACTGCCAAGTCTTGAATTCGGTTCCGAGATATCAGCCTTCATGTTTTAAGAGTACAGGCACCAAACATCTTCGCGTTCGGTGGAGGCTCTTGGAGGTGACTTCCTGTTTCATGATTATACGCTCCGTTTTTTGTTCATGTCATAGAGTGTTTATCATAAAGGCCGTTTTCTATAAAGTGATGTCCTTGGACCTTGAAATCCTCGACGACGAGATGCACACTCATCAGATTACGCTAAATCAAGGTATAATTTATTGAAGCTCATCTACGGAAGTAGTAGTCCAGGTTTTGCAGCAAAATTGCCGTTCTCGGTGTCCTCGTTTTCACGGCAAGATTTGGGGAAGGTTCTAATTTTGTTGCGGAAACATGTGTCAGCGTCCACAACCATTTTACATCATGGTTGATTGATTTTCAACTGTGCCAAACATCTGTTACATCGGCATTCTTTTCATTTCTTCCAAAGTCCAGAAATTGCGCATGTTCTCAGCTTTGAGCTGGTTTTCTTCGTCGGAAAGGTGGGCCCAGAGAACCTCTCCAAAGCCGTCCATTATCCTCTTCATTTCCTCCAATCTCAGCTCCCGTTCTCCAGTTGTACAGTCCTCCAGATATGCCTGAAGTTTTTCTAACCCTTCATGAATCAGCTTGTGCTGCGTGAGCAGTTCAAGTTCTTTACGGAATGCGGGCATTTTCATTGCAAGCACCGGGAAGATATGTTGCTCTTCTATCGAATGATGGATATGTAGATGATGGCAAAACTGCATTCCAGTGGCGAGGTACTGTCGCAGAGATATGTTGCCAGGTCTTTTCCCGGTCTCACAGGCGGAGTAAAGCACCTTCCAAGACTGTCGGAAGTTACTATGCTTCCCACTTCATTAGCCCGCAGGCAACAATTACTGAGCCAGGGAGAATACGAAGTATTCCATATGTTCCGCCATACTGTTATAAACCCGGTAATCTTTCACGGATAGCTTGGGAGATGGCTGCTCCAAGGGCTTTGAATCTCCTTCTGCCATGGTGGATTGGTGAAAGCGACCTCGTAGCTGTTACTACTGGAATGGAAGGATTGCTCGGTAAGATCTCAGTCGTACGTGCGGTAAAAGCATGCGAGTACAACAATGATAGTCAAAGACTTCACAAGTCAGGTCAGCTTTACACCGAGGTAACGCGATATTGATTAGCGTGGTATTGCTTAGTCAAAACGATGCTGCGATACGAGAGTACTTAACGGGGTTAGTGTGACACGCCTGAGAACCTGAGGCAATACTCGTAGTTGAAGAGAGTACCTTAATTTTGAGATCTAAGAGAAGAGGATTCTCACTTAGGTACAGAGGCGCTCGTAGGCCTTGGCGGTACGGTGTCGTACCTATCTATATTCGCTCTCGGGACAGTAGCATCCAAATGCGGAGCCTGGTGCTCCGCAAACCAATCTGTACCACAGTACTCCCTGTCCTCGTTCAAGGAGCTGGGGGACTGGTTACAGCGTCGCCAGGCGGTCATTGATCCTCAACAACCTTACCACGTATGTAAGGTACTTGCCTGAGATACTCCTCACGTCCTTTGGCCGTCATTTTCAACAAGTCGAGAATGTCTCAATTGTGTTGGTACATCGGCACCAGTAGGATGATGCGGAGGATCTACGTACTTAATTCGGTACCCCACAAAACGGGTACCTCTTTCCGTGTCTTTCGCCATCCCGGTTGGTCTATTCGTCGATCGATAACAATCTGTAGCCTGCAGGTTGGAGAATCAACTTAAGGATGCGGGGAAGAAGCTGTATCCCCCTCTTTGTACGGAGTACCAGGTCGATTCTGGCTTAGCATAGTTTGTATTCTTTGATATATCATCCAAATAATGGAGGAAGCCGTAGAATATTCTACGCTTTCTACGCGCGAAATGAGGGGAAGATCCTCTCAGTCTTTTCCCTTTATTTGACACTTTTACCGGTCTCTGCATAAAGTGTGAAATGTCAGCTGTCTGCTTAATATAAATGTAGCCATCTCCCCTCCTCTACCAGCCATCAGCAACCATGGCGAATTTCAAAACTTTCTTTGCCCTTCTTGTGTCGTATTTCATATCACAAACCGTGGGTCTCGCAACCGGAGGTAGACCGGGGCAGCTAATTCAGCCGTACAAGCGAGCACCTCTGCAAGACATTGTGACATGGGACGAGCATTCTATCTTCGTGCGTGGAGAGCGCGTGTTGTTTTTCTCTGGGGAATACCATCCTTTCCGGCTACCTGTCCCAAGCCTGTGGCTTGATGTCTTCCAGAAAATAAAGGCACTTGGCTACAGTGGTGTATCGTTTTATGTCGATTGGGCTTTGCTGGAAGGAAAGCAAGGGAACTTTACTGCTGAAGGCGTCTTTGCCTTGGAGCCGTTTTTCGAAGCAGCTAGCGAAGCTGGTATCTATCTTCTGGCGGTATGTAATTGTTTGGAATTGAATATAAATATGGGCTAACCCTGCTGAAGCGTCCTGGACCTTACATCAATGCCGAAGTTTCGGGTGGAGGATATCCAGGTCCGTTACTTGAAGGCTATCAATGAAATGGAAACTGACCAAATATTAGGTTGGTTACAGCGTACTAAAGAGGTGCTAAGGACGCCAGACTATATCAAGTACACAGAAAAGTAGTGCAGCAACATCCAGTCCCTGTGTATCGAAGCTAAAAAAAACCCATCGCAGCTACGTGAAGAACGTTGGAGCTATCATTGCAAAAGCTCAGATCACCAACGGCGGTCCTGTGATTCTTGTTCAGCCAGAAAATGAATACACCCAGGCTACCAGCAGTGTGAAACCATTCCCCAATAAGCAGTATTTCAAAACAGTTGAAGATCAATTGAGGGCCGCCGGTATTATCGTCCCCTTCATCAGCAACGACGCCGCACCAAAAGGATATTTTGTTCCCGGTAGCGGCGTTGGCGCTGTAGATATTTGTGAGTATACTCAATACCCGATCTCCATGGAATAGTGACTAATTTGGTTTGGCTAGATGGCCATGACGGGTATCCCTTAGGGTTTGACTGCGCCAACCCAACTACGTGGCCGAATGGACAGCTGCCTACTAATTACCGCACGCTGCACTTAAAGCAGAGCCCATCAACGCCCTACTCGATTGTAGAATTCCAAGGTGGTTCCTTCGACCCATGGGGAGGTCCGGGATTTGGCAAGTGTCAAATCTTGCTGAACTCAGAGTTTGAGCGAGTGTTCTATAAGAACGATTACAGCTTCGGAGTTACTATCTTCAATATCTACATGACCTACGGAGGGACCAATTGGGGCAACCTTGGACACCCCGGCGGCTACACAAGTTACGATTACGCCGCTGTTATTGCTGAAGACCGCACGGTATCACGTGAGAAATATAGCGAGGCCAAATTAGAGGCAACCTTTTTGAGAAGCTCGCCTGCATATTTGACGGCAACCCCCGGGCAATTGACCACTACAAGCTTTACTAATAATCCTGCGATTGCCGTTACCCCCGTGGTTGGAAATGAAACTACCTTTTATATTATCCGGCATTCTGCCTACAACACCTTTGATTCAACCAGTTACACCCTGACTGTGCCGACTTCACAAGGTATTGTGAAGATCCCTCAATTGAGCTCCACCCTGACGCTGAACGGACGCGACTCCAAGATCCATGTTACGGACTACGATATTGGACTCAAGGACACGAAATTACTATACTCGTCGGCAGAGATCTTTACTTGGTATGTCGTACCATCCGAACCGGCAAACATTCGATGCAGTAAGTGGTCTCATTCGTACAAGATTGCTAATTAGGTGTGTCTAGGAAAATTTACGGTGGAAAAACTGTTCTCATCCTGTACGGAGGTCCCGGCGAGACTCACGAGGCAGCTTTCACAGGCTGCAAGAGATCAACAGTTATCGAAGGATATGGTGTTCAAAGCCAGGAGAAGAACGGCTCCTTGGTACTCAATTGGGCTGTTACACCCGCCCGTAAGATCGTGAATATTGATGAGAACCTTACGGTTTATATGTTGAGTATGTTGCACTCGTGCTGAGTTGATTTGGACAGGCTGACATGGGTTATCAAGATCGTAATGACGCTTACAATTACTGGGTTCTCGATCTTCCAAGCAAAGCTCCCACCGACCGATTCGCCAGCCCTTCAGCTACCTCGGCCATTGTAAAAGCAGGCTATCTGATGCGTACTGCGGTGATCCACGGTGAAACATTAGTACTGATTGGAGACTTGAATGCCACTACTACCATAGAAGTCGTCGGGAACCCTGGTTGCTCCCAGCTCGAATTCAATGGGAAAAGGATCTCTTCTGGTCAAGAAGAGAAAAAGGTCCTTTCTGGAACTGTGAAATACCACGTATCAGGCGCCAAAATACCCTCTCTTGCAAATCTCGACTGGAAGTATATCGACAGTCTTCCTGAGATTCAATCTAGCTACGACGACTCAGCTTGGGTATCGGCGAATCTAAAATCGACGAATAACCCACGGGCTCTCACTACCCCTACTAGCCTCTATGCAAGCGACTATGGCTTCAACACCGGAAACCTCCTTTTCAGGGGCCATTTCACTGCTACTGGTGCCGAGAAGACCTTCTCGTTGGAGACCCAAGGTGGTTCAGCATTCGGAGCCTCCGTCTGGCTTGATTCCACGTTTGTTGGCTCATGGCCCGGAATTGACAAAGACGGAAACTACAACTCAACATTCACTCTCCCCAACCTCAAAACAGGCCAGAAGTGCGTTCTTACAGTCCTGATCGACGACATGGGCAATAACGAAGACTTCACCGTTGGTACCGATGACGCCAAACAACCCCGAGGAATCCTAGCATACAACCTCGACGGACACGCTCAATCCGACATCTCCTGGAAAATCACTGGCAATCTCGGTGGGGAAGACTACCGCGACCACGTTAGAGGGCCCCTGAACGAAGGCGGTCTCTACGCCGAACGCCAGGGCTACCACCTCCCAAGGCCCCCAACTGGAAATTGGAAGGGTGGTAAGCCAACAGATGGTATCACAAAGGCTGGAGTTGCCTTCTACACTGCCGAGTTCAAACTGGATATGCCGGACTGCTACGACATCCCCTTGGCATTCAACTTTGCTAACACGACAATACCCGTGCCCGATTACCGCGTCCAGCTTTATGTTAATGGATATCAGTTTGGGAAATATGGTAAGCTTTCCTTTACCCCAGCCTTACTCTGTCCCTCTCTTACAAGTTCATCGTTAATAAACCCTAGTCAACAACATCGGTCCCCAAAAGTCTTTCCCCGTTCCCGAAGGTATTCTCAACTATCAAGGTAACAACTGGATCGCTATATCCCTATGGGCGCTTGATGCGAAGGGCGCAAAGGTCGAGGACGTGCAGCTAGTGAAGACGGCGGAGATCATGACGGGCTATGGAAGGGTGGCGAACAGCCCGATGCCGTCTTATGAGAAGAGAGTGGGGGCGTATTGAGCGTCTTCGGGGGTAGAGATAGTGGCTGGTAGGTCTAACATTAATGGTTAGATAGATTGGATAGCCAGCAATCGATATTATCCGAACTGGTCAACGTTGATCTCTTTCTTCCCTGATCATCCTCCCCACGTTTGTTCTGCGGCTGCGCTTGGGGGGGACCTAGAACCTCGTTTGCGCACACTGCCGGTATCTCCAACTTCGATGCTTCTTCAAAACTTGGCATCCAGTTGAAAATACGCTTCATCATTGTTCAGTCCGTGGCCGGGCTTCTGCGTCTCGCTCAACAAGTACTGGGTTTCCAAAAATTAAGGGAACGGGGTCCTGCTCCTCTTTACCCACACCCCCCCCCCCTGTGATATGGTTAGCAAATAGACATTGAAATCCAAATCTTCCAACCTTGCCATCTTCCTTGTTTTTCATATCACTATCCCCAATTCCTGCTCAAAGCTTTTCGCATTGCGACAAGAAAACTGACAAGGCATGTCGATAAAAGTATGAGAATTCTTACTCGCCGATGTTATTCTCGATCTCTAGAAGGTACTAACGAAGATCGAAGAAGCAAGAACAGGAAGGAGCGGAGCGGATGATATTCTCTGGGCAAAGAGAAAGAGATAGGAAGCAGGGAAGTTGGTGGGGGGGGGAGGGTGGAGATAAGGGAAGGAGTGAATGGTCGTTGGGAGGACGTTTTAGCGCCAGTTATTGTAGACGATATCTGGGCTGTACTTGGGGTGTTTCACATGTTGTCACTGCGGGTGTTTACAGCAGCGGTAAATGGCGTGGTTGTTGCTATCAACATTGCGTTCGTAACTCATGGAATTTTTTCGATGTCGGATGCGGAGGTTCAGTTGAGATGAATATCTTAGTGCTTGATAGAAGGAGGTGTATGTGTACGAAAAGGAGGAGTACCAAAGAAGCTACCCAAAAAGGGACCTGCTGGTGTTGTGACTCGAACACCAGACCTCACCAAAAAAGGCAAAAAGCTCGGACCGATTCGGTGTCAGTCTTCCGAAAACCTCAACTTGAGAAGTTTTACTTTGTTTTGTGACATTGACCCTAGTGCAATGGCTGGTCGCATTCAAGTAACCGCATACCACTGCACCATAGGTTCTAGCCATGGTATATGAGTAGTTCTTGAAGTATATATATAACCCACATAAGAGATGAATATCTGAGTGCTTGATCTATTCTTGATGTGATTCTGAAAAGCTCACGGAAGTAGGAGGTATATGTGTAAGAAAAGGAGGTGTGCCAAAGAAGCTACCCAAGAAAAGGTTCCTGCTGGTGTTGTGACTCGAACACCAGACCTCCTCACCAAAAAAGGCAAAAAGCTCGGACCGGTGTCAGTCTTCCGAAAACCTCAACTTGAGAAGTTTTACTTTGTGTTGTGACATTGACCCTAGTGTAATGGCTGGTCGCATTCAAGTAACCGCATACCACTGCACCATAGGTTCTAGCCATGGTATATGAGTAGTTCTTGAAGTATATAACCCACATAACCATCGAAACCTGGTTTTGCGGATTCTGATGGGCCACCCCTCGGCGACTTCTGGGATCGTTTTGGCTCTCGCATTCGGTCGTTACTTCCTTGATCTTCCTAAATTGTCGGTATACCTAGCGGCAACTCCACGAATATCGTGGGATCTCCACTTATTCAGCGCGGCGCCAAGCGGACCGGCATGAATGAGAATGCTGGGGAGTCGCCAGCTGCCCTCAGCTTAGTTGACAATGAGGCCGCTGCCATTATCTGCGTGGCCACAGACACCAGTCGTTACCAGTCGGTATACAGGGTGGTTTATTTTCGCATATTTTTATTCAATTTTGGATTAAGCATAACTTCGACATATCGAAATGACTGATTAGACTTACTAACATGGTGGAAATATATGGCTAGCAAATTGATTTAAATCTGACAAAAGGGATATTTCGAAAAAGCTGCATATGAAAATGGGTCAATCTTTACTCAACGTCTATTCTTCTAGTCGTCCTGGTTGTTGCTGTTTATCAACATTCAACCCCCACTCGTGCGGTGTCCCTTCTACAACGCTATCCTCTAGTATTTTAGCACATGAGGCCATATTAAGGCAGCAGAGTCTTGCTTGTTTTGCTGCATCCTTGATATCCAACCTGAGTGGCTCTCTTCGTAGTCTCCCCCAGCATTACGCAGTCTTCGGACTATGTCCATCGCAATAGATTAGCACTACTTCACCACAACTGAGCTTAAACATCATGTCCAGGAGCACTTTGCCATTTTGATAATGATTCGCGGCACTACCATCTTACTGGAAGTTTCTTCCGTGGACGATGGTACTACGCTACCCGTACCAACTTAGACGCTCGCGTAAGGCGTCAATGAGCTACCCCTGCCAGCTCGAGAAGCTGTCCCATGGACCATGCTTCACATAAGGAAACTGCCTGCAGCTTCATCTTGTAGCTAAATGGTTCGCTTTAGAGCAATGGATCTGTACCGCAAGGCCAATGAAGTGGCCAGTGATAGCAAGCACACACGATGGCTCTCGCCTCTTCTGCTCCTTGCAGATTCCGGCCTTTGTGCGCTCATAGTATGGAAGATCCCATGTGAGTTGCCTTTGTGGAAACATCGCCAGAGTAAGAACCTATACAAGGACCCGGAGCTCACCCTGTGCAGATACCGAGATCGACTGGCTTGCCTACATGCAACAGATCTCGCAATACCGTGACGGAGAGCGCGATTACACCTTGATTAAGGGGGCCACTGGTCCATTGGTCTACCCAGCTGCACATGTGTACATCTACAACTTGCTTTATTTTCTCACAGATGGGGGCAAGAACATTCTGCTGGCGCAAGTCATCTTTGGAGGGGTTTACCTAAGCGTGCTGGGTGTGGTCATGGCTTGTTACAGAATGGCGAAAGTATTGCTCGTCCGCCGCCTTTCAGCTCGCAATTGCTAACGGAATTGATCAATAGGCGCCTCCTTATCTCTTTCCGCTCCTCATCCTCTCAAAGCGTCTCCATAGCATCTTCCTTCTCCGGCTATTCAACGACTGCTTTGCAGTTGGGATGCTGTTCATAGCCATCTACGCATATCAAAAACGGATTTGGACAGTCGGCAGTGTTGCGTACTCTTTTGGTGTGGGAATCAAAATGAGTCTACTCTTAGCCGCACCGGCTGTGGGCATTGTACTGTTACAGGCTCTGCCCTTGCGGCGAGCAGTGAATGCAGCTTTCCTTATGGGGCAGGTGCAGGTACGGAGAAACTACGTACAAAAGGGTTCCAATCTAATATCAAGTCTTCTAGTTCATCATTGCACTTCCATTCATACCAGCCAATGCGTTCGGTTATTTGTCCCGTGCATTTGAATTCACTCGGCAATTCCTCTTCAAATGGACAGTCAATTGGAGGTTTGTAGGAGAAGAAGTCTTCCTATCCCGCGACTTTGCGACGGCACTAGCTATCGCAAATCTCAGTCTTCTTGGAAGTTTCCTCATCACCCACTGGACACGACCATCCGGCCTTTCAGTTATAAGTCTGATCGCTACGCTTTTCAAACCCCTACCACCCAAGGTGCAGCAACAAATATCTCTCCGCATCACCCCTACCTTTGTTATGACGGCTATTCTAAGCTCCCTCGTTAGCGGTATTCTATGTGCGCGAAGTTTGCATTACCAGTTCTATGCGTACTTAGCATGGTCCACGCCCTTCTTGCTATGGAGATCTAGGCTGCATCCAATCCCGATATATGCGGTCTGGGCAGCGCAAGAGTGGGCATGGAATGTGTATCCAAGTACGAACGCAAGCTCTATGGTTGTGGTAGGATGCCTGGCTGTACAAGTTGTAGGCGTTTGGTGGGGCACACGCAACGACTTTGTTGATGTAGAAGCCTTGACGGAAGAGGAGGAAATCGGAGAAGCCCAGGCCGAGTGAAAACCATCCCTGGCTTCTATTTCGGAAATACCTCCGTCTTTATTCGGGATCAGAGCCGTTCGACGGCGGCATCTTGCCTACAGTCGATTCCTCCTCTTCGCTGTCCTCTGGATATCCCGACGTCTTTACAAAGGCGGCCGGCCTTTCAAGTCGTCAGCCGAGACTTCGATCTCTGTGAGCAGTATTACTGACCAGTATCCTTGCTTCCGCCATTGCTTCTCCTCCCGCACCACGTTGACAATTTCTCCATCAAGCTTGTTGTCGCGATCTTCAAACACCGACGTGTCAACCACAACATATCCGCCTCGCTTGATCCATATTTGAGAACGAAACCGCGAGGGTAGTTCTACCAGCAACGATTTGTCTCCCGGCAAGAGTTCTACCGAGTACAGATTCTTGCCTTCGGCCTTCTTCACCCGGGCGATAGCGTGGTTTGCATCGAGTGATTCAGGCGGAGTGGAAGTTTCTTCGGCGGTCGCCAACAAATTCCGCCTTGGTCGGCCCATTATCGCTAAATACTCACAAGCTGGTAATTGATTGGAACTTTGTGGGTGAAAGGTTGGATCAAGGAAGGTCTGCCGAACGTTGATTATTTGGGGTAGGTAAGGCTGACTCGCCAGCACTTTATTTAGCCCGAGAAGTTTTCCCCACCACAATGACTTGACAGCTTTTTCTGCGCCATTAACGCCAGTTATTTATCTTGCTCTTGAGTAGGTTAGGTGTTGATAAGCATGTGAATAGCGAATGGAAGCTTGCGCTTTGACTCATGCAGATAACTAGGTACTTCTCCCAATTCTGCAAGTGCTTTTCTGAACAACTTTTTTCTCCTTCTCCTTTCTGTGCTTCTTTAGCCTACTTTATCTTGCTCTGTATGTCAAATTGATGTTGCGATCAGTTTCAATCATCAGCCCCTAAGTTTCCTACAAGTCACAAGCAGCAAGCTTTTGAAATAACCATGGCGTCTCTGCCGTCGCACAATCCTTTCGGCGCCTTCATCAATATCGACGATAGCCCCCATGTCAACGGTCCGTCGGCTGTGTTCCACAAAGATCCTCGTCCTCCTCCCATTTCCCCCAAAGCTTCAACGTCGGCGCAACCCACCCACGAACTCGACGACCTCCCCTGGGCCAGCCGCTACAATGGTTCCCAAGTATCCCCGACCCCTACAGGGGCCCAAACTCCCTTCACCCCGAGCGGCGTCCAGGACCCCATCACTCCGAACGAGCTCGAGATGAGCCGACCACCTTCCCCAAAAATTGACGACGCTGCTGACGCCATGCAAACGCTTTCCAATCCGCCCATGAACAAGTACCGCCTCCTGAGCGCCTGCTTTATGTGTTTTGGCAATGGCTTGAATGACAGCGCCCCTGGAGCGCTAATTCCGTACATGGAGAAAGACTATCATGTTGGCTATGCAATTGTGTCTCTGATTTTCATCACCAATGCCATTGGCTTTATCAGTGCTGCCCCTATCACACATGCCTTGCAAGCTAGGCTGGGTAGAGCGAACATGCTCGTGCTGGCAGAGAGCCTCATGATCGTCGCATACATCATGCTCGTCTGCACACCGCCCTTCCCTGTCGTGGTACTCGCGTTCTTCTTCATCGGTCTTGGAATTGCGTTCGGCCTCAGTCTGAACAACGTATTCTGTGCCAATCTCACGAATTCAACCATGACCCTCGGTGCCTTCCACGGCAGCTATGGGATCGGCGGCACCATCGGTCCCTTAATAGCCACAGCCCTCGTTTCCCACGGCCACCGCTGGAGCACCTTCTACATCATCTCTCTCGCCGTCACCGTCTGCAACCTCCTCTTCGCCTTCTGGGCCTTCCGGACCTACGAGCGCGACAACCCGCAGCCCCTCCTCTCCAACATCCAACGTACAGCCTCCCGCCCCCAAGGCGTCCCAGTCTCAAAGTCCAAACTGCTGAAACAAGCACTGAAGAACAAAACTACCATCCTCGGCTCCTTGTTCATCTTCGCCTACCAAGGCGCCGAGGTCTCCATTTCCGGCTGGGTCATCTCCTTCCTCATCTCCTACCGGCACTCCTCGCCCTCGCGCGTCGGATACGTCACGTCGGGCTTCTGGGCCGGCATCACAATCGGCCGCTTCGCCCTGTCCCATCCAGCCCACAAAATCGGCGAGAAAACCTCCGTCGTCGCCCTCGTTATCGGCGCTGCCGCCTTCCAACTCCTCGTCTGGCTCCTCCCCAACACCATTGGTGAAGCCGTCGCCGTGTCGATCGTCGGCTTGCTGCTCGGGCCCGTCTATCCCCTTGCGACGGCTATCTTCTCGCGCTTGGTGGCGAGGGATCTGCAGCTGCACAGTTTGGCGACGGTGAGCGCGATGGGGAGTAGCGGCGGGGCGGTGATGCCGTTTGTGACGGGGCTGGTGGCGCAAGGGAGCGGGACGTGGGTGTTGCATCCGATTTGTATTGGGCTTTTTGCGGGGATGCTGGGGTGTTGGGCGTGGTTGCCTAGGGTGGGGAAGAGGAGAGAGTAGGGGGTGGGTTTGGTGGGGAGATGGGCTTTTAGGTGGGCATTGTTGGAACTGGGATGGAGGGTTTTGGAAGCTGAGATTGAGGAGATTGTATCGTTTCCGGGTAGGTTTCTCCAAGATAGAAGATCGGCTAGAAGGTTAGACTAGATAAACGGGTAGCAACAGATTCCGTTTGCTTATTTCTCGGCCTTCTGATCAAGAAATCTCAAGAATAACCAAAGCAGCTCGTAGCTAACGATAAACCATCATAATAAAAACCACGAAGATGTAAACTGCCTCTTCAGATGTGGTGTACGAGTAATTTGGTGAGACGTGATTCGTGTGTTGCCATGGCCGAGTGCAGAGGAGTTTCTCTGGATGTCGTGCAAATGATCTGGGAAATTCGTGATGATTCAGGGAGATAAGGAAAGGGACACGCTTGAGGTATTTTACCTATTGAAAAATGTCAAGTATAGACTATCAAGCAATGATCTTCGTTTCATCTGTCTATTGTTGCGACGACTTTTTCTCGAACCATTTGATGCATTCTGTGGTTCGGTTCCCTTTTTGGATGTCAAGAACCCTCGTCAATGAATCTACCATCAACGTATCCAGCGTAGTCGGTTAATCGAGACAATTCCTTAGCACCTCTTGTTTGCATCAGGTTCTTTACATTAGCTTTGGGTTCATAGCTGTCATTTACAGGTCTTGGCTCCGTATCTTCGAAGCTGTAAGATTGTCTGTCATCTTCACCGATGTGGGCAGTCGTTCAGCACATCTCTCTGACCTATCTCGTCCCTGTTTCCCGTTGGTTTTTTTCTTCTTCACAGCCAGCCTTGCAGCGTAACTGTTATGACCTGAATAATAGCCGTAGCCGATCAAATGCTCGCAAAGGGAGCCTGTAGCATGTCTGTAAACACAGAACTTCGTAGTAGGGGTTCCCAACCGCTACCCGACATTCACAGCTTTCGAAATGGTCAAATGCCACCTCGACATTCAAATTCCATTGTGTTTCGCGCCACATGTCTCATACCCTTGTTGATGAGTTGTATCATTATATTGTTATAAGACGTCACGGATCCGTTTTTCCACGGCTAGCTGAGTCAAACCTCGAAATGAAATCATAGGGTTGAGACCATGGCGTCGGCCTCGACTTTCTGGTTGCTGTTCATGAATCTTGACTCTGTATTCTGGACTCGATAATTTTGTTCGTCTTCGTCGATGTACTTGATTCACCACATCTCACGGAAAGCTCTCACATCCCTCCCCATTCAATACAGAATGTTCTAACGCAGCTCTTTTCCGTACTATCCGTGCCGAGCTCTTTGTTCGATCCGGAAAGTCCACTGCTTCCCACGTGAGTATCTATCTCCAACACTCTAGTTTGTTCATGTAGCAACTTTCTTTCCTCAACTCCACCTATAAGCCACCCTTTCTTGACTCCTGTCCCTAGCCTACCTCCACCTACGAGGTCCAGAAGATCAATCTCTTCGTCCCACTGTGCGCTCGCTGCAAGAAAATGGCTATGGAATCGTAAAGGATCGCCAGGATAGACTAAGAATTGACAGCCAAAGCGAAGACCAGGGGAGAGGAAATAGGACAGACCATGAAGGTGTTTGAACAGTGCGTAGGAGGCTGAATTGATTGTTGGAGATCTTGAAGTGGCATGACTAGAAGGTGGTGAAAGTGGAGGGTACGAGGTTGTGGGGGTGATTGTCCATGGTGTTATGCTAGAGGTCGAGCTCAGAGACAGAAGATCTCCCGTTGAGGCCGGGTTGAACAGCGACTCATCAGCGGCTTCTTCTTCCGATGGCGGAGAAGTGCTAGCGCGTGGAGAGTCGCTCGAAATCATTTTCTTTTGAAGCTGTACCTGTTTCATCGCCTGCTCAGTGCGCTGCTGTTTCTGCTGCTCCACTGATCTTGCTGCATTCAGACCTTCTTTTCTTAAACACACGGTATGTGCTTCCTTCTGCGCCAGCGTCATGGACCGTATACTTTCTTCGTGCCATTGTAGATCATCAACAATGTATGCAACTCCTTTCTCAATGAGGAGTCGTGTCTCTTCAGGTTGAAGCTCGAGTGGTAGACCAAGGAAAACGTTCTGTTGAGGAATTTGCGGAAGCGTTCCAATGAGTACTCCAAGGATATTGTGAGCCTTCCGAAGCCAGGTGATAATATTGATGTCGTAGAGAAGATATCGTTCAATGGCGTGAGACACCCGAAAAATAGGAAATGGAAGCACCGGCATATTCACGGACGCCATCCCCAACCAGCTCCTATTTACAGTAGTGCTATCTCTCTTAGGGACTTGATAGTATTCTAAATAGCTTCTGGTGCATCTCTGGAAGATATTAGGACTCCTTCACACGACGTGCAAATTCCAGCATCTGCCTCTCTGATGCTTGCCTAGCCGAAATAGTTTCAACAACGCGCGTACTCGGGATCTTTTGCCTTGTCTCATGTACAGTTGTGAGGGTAGGGCTAGCTAAGCCTCTATTGACTCCTTTCATTTGATCAGCACAAACTCCCCGTTGAAACAGATAAGGTTCTAGTCAAGAATGCGGATGCGAGCAGTCATAAAGTCATGATGAATCATATGTCACATCAAGAACCATAAAGGTCTCAGTGGATTGACAGATTGTATTTGTTCTTAATCATGTGAAGCATCAAGAGAGAGATGTGAGCTCAACTTACGATACTTGATCCATTCCCTTTTCAAAAGCTTTACTCCACGTCGTTTGAGTGAAATTCATCTGCGTAGGAGTAAGTTTCCTCAGATCTTTTCTGTTGGTGGGGCTCACGCGGCTAGTAGCGCGTCGCGTATTATGCGCAAGGAGAAGTTCATAAGAAAGAGTGTGCCTTCCTCCTCTTTGTTATCACTTTCAACGTCAATATTTGGTAAGATCCAGCCCCAATCAGCTATCCAAAATCTCCGGCCTCCACAATATCCGCCCCAGCCGACCTTCCTCGCGCCACAAGTCACCACAACACTCTAATCGCACAGTCCAAAAGGTTTCTGACACCCGTTCCCACAAAATGCTAGGGCGGAGCCACTATCGATATGCATTAGCAAGGGGACAGACTTCTCTCATCACTCATCAATCATCTTACGTACCAATACCCATACTGGCTGCAGCAATTCCCCGGCGTGCAAACGTACCCCTTTGTGCCACCGCATGAACCATCAGGCGACAGGATAGGAGTGGTCACGCATGCGCCGTAAAGAGGCTGGCACCCAGTCCCGCAGAAGGCTGCTGCTGAACCGCTAATGATGCAAAGAAGTATTATCAGTACACAACGCTCCGTCCTGGACTAGCAGGCAGAAACGAATAAGAGAGGAATGGTTAGATGACAGGCAGTCTCGCACCAGTAGCTGAATTGACTGCAACAGTTGCCGGTCGAGCAAGTGTACCCCATTGAGCCGCCGCAAGAACCGTCGGGGGAGATTTGGCGTGGCTCCAGTGGAGAAGCCTTGGCGATGACTGCTAAGGCTAGGGCGGGAAATGCGAGGAGTGCGAGGTGCATTTTGAAGATGAACGAGCTTGGTATCCGCTACAGGAATTCAGATAAATACAAGTCACGTGACGTTCTGTGATATGATCGTAGCTTGGAAGAATAGAGGAAATTTTGGGCTTTACTGCTGTTGAGTAATAAGGTAATGCTTGTAGCTGTCCGTACACCTACTTACCTATATAGTTGCACGAAGGTGAGGGGTCAGGTGGGACGACGAGGAAATATGCAGCATGCTGACAGTTTGACGCATGTATCGAAGTGCCGTAAGGCTCGTACATCCGTATTCGAAGGCAACCTCGTCACACGCACCGTTCCGACACCGTTCCCACTATTACTCGTATTATGTTGAGATCCAATTGAGACCGGCGTACTAAGACGGCTACGTAGACATCAGCAAATGCAAACCCCCCTGGCGTTGCCTCAGGACCCCAGACGTGTTTTTGCAACTAAGCCCCTTCGGGTTAGCTGCCCTAAACCCTTTCGGGTAAGCCGCGGCAGCCAAGCCCTTTGGGTTAGCTGCCTTGCTTACTAGAGTACCTTACGTAAGTTGCATTTACACGTCTGAGTGCAAAACCCCGGATTACATTCAGATCTTCCTTTTAAATCTGGAATAATACCGAACTTTGCCGCCGTCGCCTTACCTGATGCGATAAAGTGTAAGCGTATTATTGAATTAATTACATTTTGTTTGCGTCACTCGCTCTGTTTATCTAGAAAGTAGATACCAAGAGATTTGTAAAAAGGCGCGGAGCTGGGATTGTGTGGATGTGTCAAAGAGTTATATGAAGAGTGAATGACTCTATGTGCACACCCCTTCATCTGCCCTTGTTGTTTACTTATTCAACCTTCAATGTTTCGTAACAGAGACGTAAGCTCTCGCATATGTATTCTCTATGCAGTCGATCAGCAGGGAAAAGGAGATATGAGGAAAGACGAGACGAACGTGTACGGTCATGAGAGCTTTAACCCAAAGATGTAGGAGATGTAAGAGTGTATAGCGAAATAGATTGTACATGTGGTGATTTATGTATTAAACTCGAAGTAGGTCGCGAAAGTATGCATGTAGAGAAGTCGGTGTGTAGAATTGAACGTGTAGATGGTTGGGAAAGGAGCGAAGCTGTGAAATTTGTACATGTCATCGTTTCCATAGACGTGAATATGGGGATAGACGGAAAATTATCCTAGAGATCTTCGATTTAGGCATAACCAGCCTATCAGGTAGTTGGAGCCTGCGAATATAGACGCACATCCGAAGAAAATCGCAACCTGGATATCTCCCGTCTTCCAATCACCTTTACTAACAACCGCTGCATTAAAAACCTTCACCAACAACCCCACGATAAACAGCAAAATCGCGAAATTCAACAACATCACCGGCGTCTGCCAAAGCCACAGCTGACTCCTCCTCATCCGCATTTTATACTCCACAGTCTTCTCGTTCGGCCCCACATACCCCCTCTGCGCATTGTAGTTGCCGTACCGCGGGTTCTCCTCGCCCAGCACCAGCCTAATTTTCCGCAAGCTGTTTTCGTGGCTGCTGAAGCGGTTCAGGCCGATGGATTGTTGCGTTGCGAGGGAGATTGAGGTTAACGCGAAGAGTAGTGCGGAAGACCAGGATGCGCGGGTCGTCCAGGGGTCCGATGGGGCAGAGAACCATGAGGATGCACCGACGACGGAGGAGGATACTAGGGCAGACTTTAGGAGGAATTGGTGTTAGGGATCAGCGCGGTTGTGTTTGGGGTTATGGGGAAGGGACGTACGGTGATACCGATATAGTTGAGTTCAGCGAGTTTGGAGTCTCGCCACTTTGCGGTGAGGATATCCGCTTCGTCTTCTTCGGCGTTGAGGAGGGATTTTATGGGGTCGTGCATTGAGGGCCATGGTGCGAGAAGGACGGAGACGCCTTTGCAGGCTCGGGCATAGAGCCAGCAGAAGGTATGGATGAGGCGAAATGTGAAGCGGGTGGGTTCTGTGTGGTATCCGCTTAGGGAGGTGTCGCCGTGGTTGGCGGTTGACGGCTTGGTACCTAGCATTAATGTTGGGAGGGAAGGGAGAAGAGCTCAACGGCATGGGCAATGGTGTGATCGGTTCCAGGGAAGCAGACTACTAGTAGGCTTGTCTGATAGGGAAGATGACAGCTTGTTCGTGCTTTTGGGATCATCATGTCTGTCATCAGGAGGTGGTGGAGGCTTAGAAAGCTGGAAATCGATATCTCGTGGAACTGCGCCGCGGCAAATACACCCAGGCAAATGCACCCAATCCGGCTTCCCCGCGCCAGAACCGCCCCGGCGTTTCAGATGCGCTGATTTGTGGGCTATGCCATGCCAGCTTGGCACGATTTACCAACTTGTCAATGGAAGAAGGTAGATGGTTGAGAAATCGAAGACGGTATTGCATAGGGCTCAGCAACACCGAATGGCCGAATGGAAGTCGAAATAAGAGGATTCGGTAGGATGTGGTGGCACTGGCAAGATTCATGGCCCCGGTCCGGTTCTGAAACGCAGGCACAGCTCCTTCGAGGCTGATGGTATGCTCACCCGTCTCTGTACTATCCACACCCCCTCCGCGTTGGACTCTAGCACAGTGTTCGCCCTCACATTAGACTCATTAGACTCATTACTGCGTTGAACTATCTATCAGATAGTATTCCGTAGCATAGTGGTAAACTCCACAAGGAGGAATGCGCTGGGTTCTCACATTGGCTGGGACCGCAATCCTTCCACTAATGCTCAATTAGTGCTAGGGGAATACGGACGGTAATGGGAGGGGTGGCAATAGTATGTTCCTTTCCAGAAGGTTGCATTGCCGTAATGAACCACCGGCAGTGCAGCCTTGCAGGAACGGAATGAAGAATTATTCCATCTCTGACCGTCTAATAATGGGAAATTCTGAGCCTTGACTATCAATTCGTCTTCTTCAAGCAACACAACGAAATCAAGCCGCTGATCCTTTGGGCCGATTACTTACCAGTCCGCATCAGACATCGATGGGACACTCTCTCCCAACTAGCACTTGAGACGACCGATATTCAGTCTGGAGGGAAGCTCCGGGCATGCAATATGAAGACCCCAGACTATGGCGGTTGCGTGTATGTTGATGATCTGGGGGATGGAGGAGAGACGAAGCTTAAGGATAAGAAGCTGGAACAACGCCTTGCAAATCGAGATGATGTCCGCGACATCGTGATTGTCACCACTCCACCAGTCAAGACATTCAAAGGGCCGAAAGGCGCAAGGCTCATGAAGCAGGTAGTAGACAAGAGCGATACAAAATTCTCTTGGGCGATGCATTGGGCCATACGGGTTGGAGATAACTACTTTGAATTACAGCGAGCTCATGACGACCCTACCCGTACTGGACTACGTATGTCCAAGTGGGATGCGGAACAACAAAGGCAAATTTGTGAACAATACCCTCAAGGTTTCACGGCTTTAACCGACGAGGAGATCAAGACGGCTGGAAACTCTCAATTCTCCCATCTTGACCGCATAAATTTCAATAACTATAGTGTATGGCACCACAATTGCCAGGTTGCCGTGGACAACCTACTCCAGGAAATCGGGGGCTTAAGTCATTTACGTTCTAATCTGAAGTCGTTAGAGCAATTTGCCAGGGGTTTCTTCTGCGACGCAATACTAGCATTGACGACAATGTACTATCGTCGACGAGGGTGTGATGAGGAAGTGATAGAAAAGCACAAAACGGTTTTGGCAAAGACTCTTGAAATAATCACTGCTCGCTCTCTTCGCTATCCCAAAAGACAGTGGATCAGGGAGGATATCTCAAAGGGCCATAGTATCAGGGAGAAGGCGGGCTCTCTTGGAGATCACTGGCTATTATCAATACTCGAGTCGTCGCTCTCGCTCAGGAAACGTACAGAATTCTCATACATTCAGCGCGGACCCGATGGGAAGCCGGAGCTCAAGTTCGACCTGATGAGAGAGGCTGTCAAGGGAATATTCGACGCTGATGAAGACAGTAACAAGCTGCCTTGGCTGAAGGCTTTACCGTGGCTTGTCGCGGGCTTTGTTGTCGGAACCCCACGCTGGGCTGTTGCTGTGATTTCCCTGGCCAGCCAAGCGCTCATGGAGCCGTTTCAGACCGAAGTTGATCTGAAAGGTGGCTTGAAGAAATCTTTGATAGGCGTGGGTGTGTCTCCTAGGTCGGAAGATTACCAGTTCCCGTCTGCGGAACGTAAACGGCCTAAGCGCCAAGGTAAAAGAAATAAATCTGGGAGAGTCAAGCCTAAATATCTACAATCCGATAATCAATTGATTGAGAGATACGAGAGGCGTGTTGCGGTCTCTGGTGTCCCCTACTTTCATGACCACAAAGAAAAAACGAACACATGGAACACACCCAGTCAGCAGGAACTGGGTCTAAGAATTAAAAATATTCCTTTATCGAAAAGGTGGGAAGAAAAAGCTAATGAGGCAGATGGCTCACGAACTTTCGTCCACCGCATCACTGGCGAAATTCGCGATGACCGACCTGGGATGACTGAAACATGGGTAGCCAAGAAGCGAGTCAGTCCAGACTGGGTCAACTCAAGTATCATGTCCCTGCCTTGCGGATGGCAACTATGTCGTACAGCGGAAGGGGAGAAATACTATGTCAACCATAACAGAAATCCACCAACGACACACTTAATCCATCCCATGAGGCAAGAAATCGAAGAAGAACGACTGCTCATACTGCAAGAAAATTGGAACGTCGAGTGGGACGAGGAACGGGGCAAGAAGTACCGGAATCTTAAGACTGGGGAGATTCGCTGGAAGGCAATTGATGGGCCCCAAGCTGGCGCAGATAAATTCAAGCCGGTATACGGCAGCGAGCGGAGACACGAGACGTTCACAGAACCCCTCCCACGAGGATGGCATCTCCTGACCGAGGAGAGCGGTCAAAAGTTCTACTTCAATCAGAAACAGAAGATAAAAAGAGCCACCCATCCGAATGATGATAAAAGACGAATACTAGCGCGTGAGTGGGAGATGCGCTACAATGAGTACGGTCTGAGATACTGGGTGCACTACGGGGGAGACGGGCGCGGGACTACTTGGTGGACTAGGAACAAGCTGGTGAAGAACACTTCTTTGAAAAACAACGCTAGTGGATGGAGGTTGGCCAAGAAGAGTAATGAATGGGAGTGGTTTGAAGGTGGGGATGTCCCACATACAGACATCCCGGTGCTGGACCTAGACGATCCGGCTGAGTTCGAGCTCCGAGAATATCCCTTCATCCTCCCAAAAGAACTCGTTACGCCGGACGGGACATTTCTCGAGCCGCTGCCCCCAAATTGGGTTAGGCGACATTACGAGAACGGGAATCTGTCCTACTTCGATTTTGAAAGTAAAATTTGGTCGGATCAGCATCCATATGAAAAAGAGCGGCAGTATTTGGGAGCAATGTGGGAAATGCGCTTCACTCGGCATGGGAGGCAGTATTTTATTGACCACACAGACGGGTCCACCTTCTGGAATAACCCACACATGCGCAAGAACGAGCGAAAACTTAGGGCGCACGGCGGTCAGAAGCAAACTGGATGGAAGCTAGATGACAATGGTAGGGAGTGGGTGGCTTTCGAAGAGCTGCCAAGGAGTGTGCAAGAAGAGCAAGCTGCAGATGACCTAGCCCTAGTGCAGAGTGTAGAAAGCGCTTCAGTTGACAATGACGACGAAGCGGAGACGTTGAGCACGCAAAACTTTACCCGCGACTGGCTTAAGGGCATCAGCTCTGATGAAATGCTTTTTGGTGTTCAGAAGCGAATCGAGCAGCATGGCAAGGACTTGACTACCGAGACGCTCTTACGGAGCACTCAATGGATTATGGCTTACGGGAAGCAGCTTAGAGAAGACGAAAGGCTGGCGAACACGCTTGAATGGGTCAAAGTGCACGGCACTTCCGAGAACCTGGAAACCTGGATTCAGCATCTGAAAGCGGGCCGTGAAAATCTTCAGAGACGAGCTTCTGACATGCTAGGGCTCAAAGAAAATTCCAACAATGAGCAAGAATCAATCAGCGTCGTACCACAGGTCCAGGAGCGGAGAAGCTTGCATAAGCGAAGTCCAGATAAAATCGGGCCTAAAGATAGTAAGAGCGTTCGAGAGCGGTCAGACAGTGTGTCTACGCTCGTGGATGAGCAGAAAACTCTGTACCGGCGGGCTTCCGATATGGTGAAAGTAAAGGATATAAAGAGCAAGGAAGAAGAGCTGAGAAGGGCATCCCTTCAAGTGATAAGCGGTTGGAAAAGCTTCAACAGGAAGTCTTCTAACATCGCTTGGTCTACGGACAGAGAAGGTGAAAATAGGATCGGGAAAGTTGTCTCTCTACCTGCGATACATGGAAACGAAAGCTCAACACCTCAGGTGGCAGCCACAGAGGGACCCACGACTGGAGATATACAAGAAAAGGACATGGAAATCATATCTTCCACGATGGAAAGCGATCAACACGCCTTCCAGACGCGGTCTCCAGAGAAAATGGGCTCTGAAGAAGATTTAGCTATAGGTAAACCAACCGAGAACATATCGCTTAGGCCAGAAGACACTCAAGAAGAGCCAATTAGAAATTCATTCGAGACGTTCAACATTCAAGGAAAGGAACTCGAGGAGAAGAAGCCCAAATCCTTGGCTGAGCGCGTCAAAGCCGGACGAGAAAGTTTCATGCGACAAACCTCGGAATTCCGTCTACGAAGGGCAAAGGAGGCTGGGGAGATACAGCGCGCTAATGAGTTGAAGAGGGACAAAGAGAGCGAGGGGCCGGGATAGGGGAAATTAAGGAATAGCGAGCTTGAAAAGAAAGGGAAAGGCCTACAGCGAATGCGAAAAGATGAGAAGCTTGCCCAAAAGAAAATTACGTAGGCAAGGAGAAGAAGCTTACTTACGCAAGAGAAAGTACAAGAAAAAGTCTGCAAAAGTGACGACATCAGGAAGCTTCAAAAAGGCACCGAACGACTTTATCCCAGAGGGAAATGAGGCGGGATTCCACAGCCACCCAGGCCTAAATCATTGCATTTGAATTTACTCTATTTTATTCTACGTATTTGTTTTCCAAAACGAGCGAAAACGGGGGCTTGGAGGGAGGGACGGTCGTGGAGGAGAAGTTTGATATTGGATCTCTACGTATGAATTTCTAGATGTATATTTTGTCTACCTTGATAGTGCTAACAACATACAAGTGCCCAAATAAAACTCATCCTATCCACCAACCCCGAGGCCTTACGAGACCCGAGGACGAAGGTCGTACGAAAGGTGGGGAAGCGAGAGAGAGAGAGAGAGAGGGACGCAAGGGAGGGGTTAGCCGAGGGAGGGCCCCACGTTATCAGCTCAATGGAGGTACGCGGCTCGGCTATGGTCCTACAATACCGGTGCCTTGATGAGAGTCTCAGCAATTCTATCAAGAAACAAATCAAGACTACAAAGGCTAATTATGACGACCCGTGCTAGGCCTTGGACCATTAAAACAAACCTATACCCACTAAGGAAGGCTGAATGAAGTAGAGAATGGACAGGGCCTTTCAATACAAAATAGGGGTTGAGGCCATGATGGTCTATTGTTACCATCGTCTAATGATGCGATTTTCTCAACGTCAAGCTCGAGATTTCTTGACTGGAGATATTGCGGAAACAATTCCAAAGATCAGGTATATGGTGGCCTCTTCGGACAATTGTCCATCAATACGATTACATAGTTTATTGCGTAGACTGGAATTCCCTTGATTTGCCCCAAATTATTGATCTTCAAAAAGTCGCCGGTCCGCCTAGCTTTTTGCAAGTGACAATATAACAACAGTTCAGGCAGCAGTTCAGGCTCCTGCGCCTTGGTGCGAAGCTCTAGACAGTCATCTTAAAGGAATTGAAAATTACTCGTCAATACTGTTAGCTCGATATTACATCTTATACGTGTACCAAAAAGTACTAGTAAAATTTAAAACGGCGTTAGACCACTTCGAACCGGACGCGTTCTCACCTGCACACAAAGTATCCGCGCGTCTCCAGAAAACAGACAGCCCTACCGTGATTCGTGAAAAGCATCAATCCAGAAATCGCTTTGGCTTTGGTTCGATTCGCCCAACAAACAATATGGCCGGACTATTCGAACAACCTCGAAACGCCGGCACACTATGTGAGCTCATATCTTGGATGATGATAATATCCCGCTGACTCGAACATGTAGTTCTCGGTGGTCAGAAAATTAGTGGAGCAGACATCCGAGATCAGAATGGTTTGACTTCGTTCGCTAGCTCCTAGACGTTGCTTATGCGCATACAGTGCTCGCCACCCAATCCATTGCCAATGTTGTCAAGAGCTCCTTTGGTCCTTCTGGCCTAGATAAAATGATGGTTGACGATATTGGAGTATGGGTCCAGGCAAGAATGTTCAAAGGGCTTACACTGACCGTTTTCAGGATGTCACAGTTACGAACGATGGTGCGACTATATTAAGTCTGCTAGATGTAGAGCATCCCGCTGGAAAAATACTTGTGGACCTGGCGCAGCAGCAAGACAAGGAGGTTTGGACCAAAATTGGCTTGAGATTTATTGGCGCTGACTCTATGTAGGTTGGTGATGGAACAACTTCGGTAGTGATAATAGCAGCAGAGCTACTTCGAAGGGCAAACGAGCTTATGAAAAATCGAATACATCCTACGACAATCATTACAGGCTACCGTTTGGCCCTTCGAGAAGCGGTCAAATACATGAACGAGAATATCAGCACAAAGGTCGAACACCTTGGCAGGGAATCGCTCATAAACATCGCAAAGACCTCGATGTCCAGCAAAATCATTGGCTCAGATTCGGATTTTTTCTCGAACATGGTGGTGGATGCAATGCAATCTGTAAAGTCCACGAACAATCGAAACGAGGTCAAGTACCCAGTCAAAGCTGTGAACATATTGAAGGCCCATGGAAAGAGCTCTCTCGAATCAGTACTAGTTAAAGGGTATGCATTGAATTGCACCGTTGCCTCGCAAGCCATGAAAACCCGGATAACAGATGCCAAAATCGCTTGCCTAGACATGAATCTGCAGAAGGAGCGAATGAAATTAGGCGTACACATTACAATCGATGACCCTCAACAACTAGAACAAATCAGACAACGGGAAGCAGGCATGGTAATGGAGCGAGTCGAATTGATCCTCAAAGCCGGCGCCAACGTTGTTCTGACCACGAAAGGAATCGACGATCTAGTCCTCAAGCAATTCATTGAAAAAGGTGCTATGGCCGTTCGCAGATGCAAAAAAGAAGATCTTCGGAGAATAGCAAAAGCTACTGGCGCAACCCTTGTCAGCTCCCTATCCGACTTGAACGGTGACGAGAAATTCGAAGCTTCCTCGCTCGGTCATGCAGAAGAAGTGTCTCAAGAACGCATCTCGGATGACGAGTGTATACTTGTCAAAGGCACAAAAGTGCACACCTCCGCCTCCATTATACTACGCGGCTCAAATGATTACCAACTCGATGAAATGGAGCGCTCCGTACACGATTCGCTATCCGCCGTAAAACGGACTCTTGAAAGCGGTAGCATTGTCCCCGGAGGCGGTGCCGTAGAAACAGCACTACATATCTATCTCGAAGAATTCGCCATGACAGTTGTACGTCCCCACCTAACCTCCCAGTCTAGATTGCCCCCCTACACCCAACCAAATCTAATCCCCAAACCCAGGGCTCCCGCGAACAACTCGCCATCGGCGAATTCGCGCAAACCCTCCTCATCATCCCCCGCACCCTCGCCATCAACGCCGCCAAAGACTCCTCCGACCTCGTCGCCCAAATCCGCTCCTACCACGCCTCCTCCCAACGCATCGACGAAACCCCTTCCCACACCTCCCCCTCCAAAACGCCCAACAAGCAAAACGACGCCATCGCCAAGCGCAAGAACTACAAGAATTACGGGCTGGACTTGACGAAGGGAAAAGTGGTGGATCAGATCAAGGCGGGGGTGCTGGAGCCGAGCATGAGCAAGGTGAGGCAGTTGAAGAGTGCGGTGGAGGCGTGTATTGCGGTCATGAGGATTGATACGTTGATTAAGCTGGATCCTGAACAGAGGGGGGGCGGGGAGGACGGGCATGGGCACTAGTGTGTTTGTAGATGGGAGAATGTGAAGGAAGCTTAAGAGTACCAAAAACCCCATGTGTCGCTAAGCCATCGGACTTTCCAGGGAAGTCGTGGGCATTCGGTCCTGCTCATTCGAGGTCGCCCCTTTCCTTTTGGCTAAATTGGAAATGTTCGCCTTGTGGAGTAGCGTCGTGCTGAATGTCAGAAAACCTTGGACCATAGACTGCCCACGTAGAGGAATCTGAACGGTACCTACAGTATGCCCATTAGTTAGATTCCGTCTAACACGCAGTGATTTCAAGCTATGTATATCATAGAACAAATCTAGGGAATCAATGCGCTTAGGTAGTGAGGTGGTCTTCTACTCGTAGATGTGTGGTACGGCAAGATCCGAGAACATCAAATTGATCATCTGGAAATACCAAGCTTCAATACGCCGAATCAAACGTAAGAATCGGATTTTCACGGAAAGTAGGCCTTTCAATAGCCATTTGGAGTCTACATAGAGTGGAGAGCTCGCTTCCGGTACTCGATTCCCTGGATACCAAACCCTTACGACTTGTGGGGACGGATTGGCTGTACAGGATTAGCAGGGCACAGTAGTTCGATACGCAAAAGGACTTACCATCACACCCTCAACATAATCAAATACTCCTCCAATTGCCGAGAACTTCACATCCTTCGCCCCTGTCACATTCTGCCCCATGCCAATAAAATTCATCGGAAACCCCTGATCAAATTCCACCGCACTTTCAATCTCCTCCAACTCCGCTCTAGTCAATTCCAGACTCAACGCCTCGATGTTCCCCTTAAGATGATCGACTTTCCTGCCTCCCACAACGGGGAAGACGTAGGGAGCTTTGTGCATCACGTATGCCAATGCAATACTCGTAATGAGTGTGCCCTTCTTGTCGGCGATTTTTTCGAGGATCTGAGAGACCTTGATGTCGCGCTCTCTGAGCATCGTCAAGTTCCTCCCAGTATCCGCCTTGGCCATCTCCCGCTGCTTCTCGCTCTTGAAGTTCCCTCCACCCAGAGCGCCCCAAGGTGTAAGGCCCATCCCCTCTGCAGCACACATCTGCAGAATATCACGCTCGAAGTCACGGTCCGCAGCGCTCCATCGGCCCTCGTAGACCACAAATTGACGAAGACCTTTGCAGCGCGCGTACTCATTTGCTTTGCTGACCACCCAGGCCGGAGTATCGCTGATACCAAGGTAGAGAACCTTACCCTGCTCGCACATAGTGTTCAAGCTGAGCATCAGTTCAGGGATGCTGGTTGTGTAGTCCCACCAGTGGACGTAGAGGATATCGATGTAGTCCGTCTGAAGTTTCTTTAACGAAGCCTCGACGCTGAGACGAAGACTCTTGGTACCGTTGCCGCCATAATTGGAGTGGATTGTGCCATCATAGCCTGAGAAGGCGGTGTGCGCAAAAGAGTACTTTGTTGCGACCACCATCTGGTCACGGAGACCGGGGCGGGAGGAGAGCCATTCGCCGAGGTAGGTCTCCGATTGACCACTTTGATAGTTGTTCGCAGCGTCAATGAAATTGCCGCCTTGGGCGTGATAATACTCGAGGACATCAAAGACTTCTTTCTTCGTCATGGCGCCCATGAAGCTTGCCCTGAAGTGGTGTTAGCGAGAGGGCATTCGGAAAGGGACGGTGCAAAGAGGGAACGAGGGAATGGTACCATGCGTCACCGAAGTTCATGGTGCCTAAGGCCAGAGGGCTGACCCTGACACCAGCTGAAGGCGAGAGTAGTCGGTGTCTGCCGAGGGCGGACTTGGGCTCTGGGGCTGCTTGCATGGTGGACGAGTAAACAGATGGTTCGGAGGACTTGTCAAGTAACTGGGTTCTTGGGAGGCAAGGGTCGAAGAGGAATCCAATGGAGAGCTGCTGAAGAGAAGGGAGACATGGCGAAGGAAGGGGCCCGTCTTATAACTGTTGAGATTATGCCTCCTCCTTTGAGCATCTTCCGTGATTTCTTAACGCCGTAATGTGGGATAGGTAGTGGTTTGGAATCAGATTGAAAGATCAAACGTTATCCGACGAGCTAGATGGAGTTTCTGTTCCTTACCGTATTATGCCTTGCCTTATTGAGCTAAGAGCTCATATCTTTCTGTGTAAGTTGCCCAATAAGGTAAAGATGTTTCCTATCTTGCATTAGTAACTGCTCTGGATACGTAATAAAAGCTATGCCTTTCTCAGATTGCTTTGTCACGCTTGTAGGGCTTGCATAAGGTACGTCACACATGCCTTTACGGAAGATGGAAGAGTTTTGAGCCGATATTGGACTGGCTATGCTACTTGTTACTGCTATCTGATGTGATCTGCCAGTCTTAACCCTAAAGTCAGGGCCATTGCCGTATGCCCCTTGAGGCAATCGGAATCCGGGGGCTTGGACTTCTACTCCTGGATTGCCTCAGTATCTCAAGTTTTAGTAACTCTATACTTTCAGCTCAGAATCTTAAGACCAGAGTCCCTTCAAGTATCATATTCGGTGGGGAAGGGCTCGTAGCTTCCATTATTACGGCTAACCTGTCTATGATGCTAAATGTATATACAAGATGAATATCCCTACAGTTGAGCTAGAATAGTGATGAAACATTAAGTAGTGACTTGCTGCTCGCTGTCACACCAGACGTATGGGGTATAAGTTAAATCAAATGCAGTCGAGAGTAGCGGTACAGTAGTTCGAGAATGAGGACCCTAGTAGAAGGATCTCATGTGGATCCAAGTGTGATATAGGTACGGATGCGAGGAAGCCTATATTCGTGGTGGGGTATGGCCGTGGTTTGGTACACAAGAACGGGTTGTGGTCGAAGCCAACGCCAACGCCGTTGCCAAAAACCATTAATGCTGGTATCGAAGAGGCGGTCGTGAGGACGTGAGGAACACAAATCACAAGATGCTGAACAGTTGCTCAAGAGCCGATGCCAGGTGGTGGGCCACTTGTGGCAAAGTCTTTCCCTTCAACGGCCCGCTTCCAATGCTCGGGCAAGCAGATGCAAACAAGCTAGAATTTGTTAGCTCGAGACAAGATACGTTCATGATTATGAGAACTCACCGGGAATGCCTTGAGCTCTCCTGATGGTGGAGGAGATTCTCCTCTTCTACCGGAGCCATTCGAAACTCCACTGTCTCTCATCATCTTACGCTTTCCGTCATAGTTTTCTGCACGTTCATTCAGGCGAACACCGGTTGCCCAGCCATCGTCCCAGATACCCACAACTCTGAGCATATCGCCTCTTTCGAGCTCGAATTCATCTCCGGCTCGCGGTTGGTACGCCCATAGTACAGAAACAGTGTCATTCGGATGGATATCTTCTAGTGAATAGTAATCCGTGAAAGTTGCCAGTTGTTCTGATTGCCCACTTGCAACACCTTCTGGTGAAGAGAATTGACCTTCTGACTGTGAGGAGCTGGGATCATCCAGAGCTCCAAGTGCGGACGGGCTCGATAGGGAGCCATTTCTCCTCCCTGTGACCGGAGGTACGTCTCCGCGTCGAGACTCCGGGGTATCGCCATAAGCATCAGAATCAGAAGTATCCCCGTACCCTCTTCTGCCGGCCCCACCGGCACCACCGATTGCAGGAATTCCGGGAGAGGGACTGCTAGAACTGTGTTCTAAGGCAGACATGCGTGCAACACGGCCTCCAGGAGGAACATATCCAGCTTGAGTTGCTTGATTCGGATCTTGTGGCGCAAAAACCATGCCTTGAGTCCCTCTTCGAGACGTCGGTTGATTGAAAATACTGCCTCCTTGGCTACCTCTTCGTCGTCTGCGTAGACATATGCAGCATAGCAACAGCAAAGCTGTTAGTAGCGCTACTCCAAGGATAGAACCAATCACTATTCCGGCAATCTGACCACCCGATAAATGGTGGCCTGGCTGCGCGCCACCATTTGCAGCTCCGGTGGTACCAGTTGGAGAGGATGTCGCGCTTGAGGTGGATGAAGGAAACAGTGTAGGCATAGAGCTTACAGTCGGTAAGGTCACACCTGTGCAGCGACTGTTGACGTTCGAGCCAACACAGCATGAGTCTGTTGCATTCGGGGAACTCGCCGCACAATAGGCGCAGAGACCTTGGAGGTTGGTTGAAAAGCCACAGTTGTTTGGTTCGTTCTCTTCTCCAATGATGCATCCCTGGCTGAGTGAGTCGCTGGGTAACGCACAGTTAGTGAAGTCGGCGCGGATCTGACTCAGGTAGTTCGGTCCTGGATTACTGCAAAGCTGACTGTTGACAGTGATCTCTTCTTCGCTAGTTGCTTGCTGGGCCTATTCAATGTCAGTGCAGCATTTTACAGAACCTACAACGTCACTCACACAAGACTCAGCGCACAATGGTCGGGCGTTCGTTTTTGAAAGGGAGCAAGGTTTGACGGAGTTCTGTACAATAGCATTACAAATTACACTAGTCGTATACCGCGCATAGTAATTGGTGGTATTCGTAAGGTTCACATTGCCACATCCCAGAAGTTGTTGATACCTAGACAAGATATCAGTCAGATGTTCGCGATCATCCATACGACTAGCTTACTTTAACTGAACGTAATTCGAGGATACGTATTGACTCAGTTGCGTATCGAATTGGCGAGTATTCGAGACGAATGCAAGAAACGGACTGCGGCTATCAGTATCCGGCATATAGCCTGGGTTTACAAGTATTCTTACTACAACGCCGTGAGTTGGGAATCCGTCGATATCGAGGATGCATTGAAGGCTGAACATTCGGTCGATCCCGAAAGTGGAATACAGCTTTGTGCCAAGACTGTAGGGACCGTCAAGGCAAGGAACGAGAGAAGTATTGCCGGCTTCATTGTTTCTTTGTGCGTCTTCTCGCGGCCAAGACTCTTCTCGCGGCGGACCACGGATTGCAGGGTCTGTATCCGACTATATTGATCGCCTCATATTCCTACTTCTTCATCATCGCATGGTGCCAATGCCAGCGTTCGGGTTTTGTCAGGTCAGTCCCTTCGAGCGACTTCAGCTCAGCGATTGCCTTTTGTTGATCTGTTTCGGAGTCCCACTCTTCCAACCTCTCCTGAGTAACCAAAAATCCTCCCGGTAGAATAGAAGGGAGCACACGTGTATAAGGCCAGAAAGTAATGAAACGAAGGACAATTAGAGGTTAGTAACGAGCGACACGAAGAGATGGGGGAATGAACGAAAGTCTGGTTGAAGTACGGAGAGGAAGGAACTGGAAGGTGCAGAGCGGTGCGGTGTGGTGAACGGGCTAAGGCTAAGATTGGACGGTCAACAGAGGGAAAGCTTAAGTCGGACCCTCGGCGATTGGGGAAATTGCTCTTTCGCGATAGCTCGAAGAGGTAACTTGACAGGTTGCGAGGGAGACCAATTGATGGATTATTGGATTGAGAGTTTGAGATGGTATACATTGTTTGAACAGGCTCATACTTGTACCTGGGTCTTTACAACTGATTCCGAGATGTGGTGTGAGATACTGGGGTTCTGAGCTGGACAGTTCGCAATGCATTAAGGTAGAACTATGCAGGTTTATGCACCTGCATAAATGTACAAATCAGCCGAGGTAGGGCTGATCCTTGTCGCATACACCCTTGACATTCTCTTTAATCGCTTAGAACATCTGAGAGATAGGGAAGTTGTCAAGATTGTTGTAAGAAATCATAACAACCCACGGAATGGACGAGACCGCAGATCGCACAGCTGCTATCAACAATGGGGGCGCCGAACCCCAGGAGCAATCCAAGAACGCTCTTAAGAAGGCAGCGAAGCAAGAGAAGTTAGCAGCAGACAAAGCCAACAAGTCGGCCACAAACACTACCAAAGAGGCTGGAAGAGCAGAAGCCAAGAAGGCCGTGAACAAAGCTCCAAAAAAGAAGATAGACGGTGCAGCTCTCATCGGCATAGATGTAGCGAAGGAAGATGACTTCTCGGGTTGGTATCAGCAAGTGCTTACAAAAGGTGACATGCTAGACTACTACGATGTTTCTGGGTGCTACATATTGAAGGTGCGGTGGTTGAATTTTTGTGGGACAGTCACAGGATTGACATTCATTAGCCATCGTCGTACTTTATTTGGGAGGAAATACAGAATTGGTTCAACAAGAAAATTAAAAGTATAGGGGTCAGGAATTGCTCATTTCCAATGTTCATATCACAAGAGATGCTTGAAAGGGAAAAGGATCACATCGAAGGCTTTGCTGCAGAGGTGGCATGGGTCACACATGCGTAGGCTAACCATACCAGGGTTTTGTCTGTAGTAGCAAGGGATAGGCTGATGCTCGTTACAGAGGTAATACACCCCTCGAAAAGAAAATAGCTATCCGCCCAACCTCAGAAACAGTCATATACCCTTACTACGCCAAATGGATAAGAAGTCACCGAGATCTCCCCCTTAAACTAAACCAGTGGAACTCCGTAGTCCGATGGGAGTTCAAGCATCCTCAGCCATTCCTGCGAACACGAGAATTTCTCTGGCAGGAAGGCCACACTGCCCATCTCACTCAAGAAGGCGCCGGAGAAGAAGTGCTTCAAATACTAGAATGGTATGCAGGCGTTTATGAGGACTTACTAGCTGTTCCCGTCATTCGCGGCCGAAAGACCGAGAAGGAGAAATTTGCGGGTGCACTTTACACAACGACAGTCGAAGGATATATCCCAGAGACTGGACGAGGTATACAAGGTGGTACAAGTCACTGTCTAGGTCAGAACTTCAGCACGATGTTCGGAATTACTGTGGAAGATCCGTCGACAAAGGAAGGAGAAAAGAAACCTCCACTCCATGTCTGGCAAAACTCCTGGGGCCTCTCCACCCGCGTTATCGGCGTAATGGTCATGATTCACGGTGACAACCGCGGTCTCGTCCTCCCCCCACGAGTCGTCGAAACGCAAGTCGTCATTATCCCCGTTGGAATCACTGCCAAATCCACAGAAGAAGAACGAACATCTCTTCACGAGCAAGTAGATGCACTAGCAACAGTCCTAAGAGCAGCCGACGTACGAGTAGAAACCGACAAGCGGGACGGTTACTCTCCAGGCTACAAGTTTAACGATTGGGAGCAAAAGGGGACTCCCCTACGCCTCGAATTCGGCCCTGGAGAGTCCGAAGGCCACTTCGTCACCACCTCCCGCCGCGACGTTTCCGGAAAAGACGGTAAAGGCAAAATCGCCATCACAGAACTCGGCAAAGAAATCCCCCAACTGCTCCAAAATATCCAAGCAGACCTCTACAAAGCCGCGGACCACAAGTTCAAATCGCATGTCAAACAAATTACTAAGTGGGATGATTTTGTACCGGCGCTGAATGCGAAGAACGTCTGCCTGATTCCCTTCTGTTTGCAGGAAAAATGCGAGGATGAGATCAAGGAGTTGAGTGCCAGGAAGGAGGTCGGGGATGAAGAGCCAGAGGATGCGAAGGCGCCGAGTATGGGGGCCAAGAGTTTGTGTATCCCGTTTGAGCAGCCAGAGGGGATAGTGAAGGGGGAGACGAAGTGCACGAATCCGAAATGTGAGAGTATGGCGGAGAAGTGGTGCTTGTTTGGACGTGAGTTTGTGCACAATCATTTTTCTCGGTATTGCGTCAGTTGACAGTTGAGAAGGGAGCTACTGATCTTGAGCCGTGTCCTTGATGAAGCTCGCTTGCAAGGCTAAGGTATGCTCCAGGCTACGACATTACGGTAATGACCGGAAGATCAACGAGATATGCACAGACATTCAACAGATGACCATGTGAAATCTTCGAAAAGAGTAGGAATATTTGGTGAACATTGTAACCCAGGAAGCTACGGCCATAAGTCGTACGGTGCATATCAAACAAAGGTAGAAGCTTTTCCGCTCATATTTGCCGTCTACCTTGACCTCTGGTTCCGGACCTATCTAGTCTAGTAAAGGCGCCGCTCGCTATCGATGTCGAAGCGATTCTGAATATCATATCCAACTTAAATGGAAAACCTCACAAGCAAACATATCCGCTCATCAAGCTGTACTTGTCTTCGCCAATAGTCGTACACAACTGCCCCGCCAGCCTCATGGCCCTTGTTCTTGCTAGGGTTCAACATCATCGTCCAAACCTTCCATGGTGCATGCATATGCTGACTTGTGACTTCGTGCATTGCAAGTGAGAGAGGACATCTTGTAAACCTCGTAACGTTGAGCTCTTCTTCCAGCCTCTTCTCCAAGTCTCGCATCAACCCTGTTTCCCAGCCCCTACTATTATGCTACCCATCCACCTCCCTCTCCAAAAACCCCGGATCCGCCTCCACCCTCCTCTCAAACTTCTCCCACCACGCCCGAAAACTCCTCAACGGCACCACCTCCTCCCCGCCTGGCCCCGTCATTCCCGCAAAACTCGCCAGAAAATTAAACGCGTTCTTGATGATCCTTTGCGCGAGGAGCTTGGAAGGTATTGCCGTCGTCGGCTGCGGGGATCTTGAGGAGAGTACAAGCGCTGTCGATGGGGAGGAGGTGGTTTGGGTGTATTTGAGGGAGGCGAGTTGGGCTAGGACGGAGGCGGCGGGCTCGATGGAGATGCCGAGGGTGATGTCGCCGGATGGGGTGCCGTTGGGATGTGGTGGTTGGTCGTCGTCCGTCATATCATCTTCGCCCGCATCACCATTTGCCTCATCCACCACGCGACCACTGTTGATCCTGAAGATAGCGCTCTGTTTCTCGTTGCCGATTGCGCCGAGAAATTTGAAGTCGAGGCTGCTGGGGAATTGGATATAGACGGCGGCGAGGGTGGAAGGGGGGATCGTGATGCCGGGGAGGAGGAAGATGGTTATGTGGGTGAAGGAGGGGGTGGAGGGGAATGTGAAGGCGTATTGGGTGGGGGAGAGGACTTGGGGGGTGGTGAGGATGGGGCGTGAGGGGAGGACGAGGGCGATGGGGGAGGGCTGGGACATTAGAAGGACGGCATAAGAGAGAAGAAGGGTGATTGGTATATCAGATCCGTTGTGTATAGATTATTCATTGTAGGAAACTGTGAATCAGAGAAAAAGCTGCTATGACGTCCGGAGGGTCGCCAGTACCTTAGCTGTAAGGCTTATCGATAAAGTAGCGTGCCATGATTGAGGCTCATATTTTGCGGGAATCCCGCCGCCTTGGCACACTCACGGCTTAACGTCAGGATGAAGACCAATCTGGAGCTTGTGGTAGACTGTGACAGGTATTTGATCTGCTCCTGCTCTTTAAAACAATCTTGATCTTTACAGCTTCCCGTACTACGACGAAGATCCAGATCAATATCTCAGAACCGTCTCATCCTACTACAAGCTCTACCTACATGCGAAGCCTGTACCCTATGGCTATATACTACCTTGGGTCGTAAAGGCTATGCCATGGGAAGGGGATTGGATTGTTGATCATGACAAAAAACAAGTTACTCCGACCGCCGCCGGCTCTGGCGTGGATACACAGAGCGAGGCCATAAGAAGAACGCTGGAGAAAGCAAGGGACGAGAAAACCTTCAAAGTCCTTTCGGGATGGAGAAATGAGTTATACCCAATCCACGGTTATCCTGCTGGCCAAATCAGCATCGAGCGTTCTGGAAGCCCTCTATTTGGCATCAACTCTTATGGCGTACACATGACAGCATACGTGAATGGACCAGAAGGTATAAGGATATGGGTGCCGAGGCGAACTAGAACTAAACAAACTTATGGTGGGATGTTGGACAACACAGTTGCAGGAGGCATCAGCATAGGGGAGAAACCATTGGAATGCGTTGTCCGAGAAGCGGCGGAGGAAGCATCATTCCCAGAAGAGCTAGTTCGCACCAAAGCAAAAGCCTGCGGAACGGTTTCGTATTTTCACATACGAGACGAAAGAGCAGGGGGAGAAGTCGGCTTGCTTCAACCAGAGTGCCAATATTGCTATGACATGGAGGTGGGACCAGATATCGTGCCTAAGCCTTGTGACGGCGAGGTCGAAGAGTTCTATCTGTGGACCGTTGAAAAGGTGCAGAAGGCATTGGCAGAGGGACAATTCAAGCCCAACTGTGCCGTGGTGGTGCTGGATTTTCTGGTGCGCCACGGCGTCGTGACAGCAGAGAACGATAAGGACTATGTCGAGATTGTGTCAAGGCTCCACCGGAAGCTACCGTTTCCAACTGTTTAGAAGCGCTTTTGTATGCCGGATAGCGAATTTTGGGTGCCTCTCGATACCCAATACCAAATGTAAATGCTTTCAACAAATTTTCTCCGTATACCGATAATGCTGCCACTAAGCAAGTTAGGCTTTGGTTGGGTATATTTTGTGACTTCTCCGTTGTTGGACGTTTTTCCTACTTCTTAACCAGAAGGTAGACATAATCGATCCGTAAGGGAGTAAGCTTTTTGTAAGGGCCTTCCATATAGAGCAGCAAGCCTCCAAACGAAACATAAGCCTTACTAGATCGAGTGTTAGCCCGGCATAGCCAATGTGCAGATTACCAAACCCACATGTTTTCATCATCCCCCTCCTCAAACCGATATATCTTCCCATGACACACATATTCATAATCGTCCGCTAAGCTCTGCTCGCCCCTTCCTACATCCCTCCACCCCTTCCCGTCATCCTTGCTGCCGTCTAACGAAAGTGTGGAGGCAAGCATTATGTGGACTCGCTCGCCAACAGAGCAAGGGAAGAGTTCTGTGTTGATGTCGAGGGTAAGGTAGGTATCGCCATTTTCGGTATTGGCCGCGAGACGTGCGACACGATCGTATTTTTGAGAGTTGATAGATGTGATGGTAAAAGTGTCGCCAAAGAGCTGAGCGTCTCCCATTGTTGCGGCGATCTGAAAGTGGTTCAGATTACGAATTTATTGTATTTGAAGAGCTTTGTTATATGGATCCGCGGTAGCTTTCTGCCGCTCCTGCCGCGCGGAAGATCTGTTGATTAGATAGAGATGGAAGTGAGCCTTGAAAAGTGTGTTATTACCAGCGCGCTCGTATGTGATAAGGTTGTAGAAATTTGGGGTCATTCACAGGGGCTATTGTGGACTGGGCTCTTTCCTTTGAAGTTGCCTCAGGTAGGTTGGTTTCATAGAAAATACACACTCCTCAGCTACCCACTGAACGTGTGTCTGTTGTTCACCGATTTGACTGCTATTACAATTTTCGGTTCAGTTCAACTGTAGATAACAATAAACATGAACTAAGGATTCATGTAGGTGCAAAACTAAATCCAGGCCCGCTGAAGTATTTTATATCACACTAGCTCTAGAGACAGAAAACTCAACTTCAGTACGCAAATATTCGAAACCTATCTAATCATCTACACATTCTATAAAGTCTATTGAGTATAGCTAGGGAGGTGTTCACTGACCGCAGTATCGTAGCTTGGGGGTTCAGGAGCCAGGGATTCGGAACCATGGCCAATTAATTCAGGAGCTATAGAAGTGGGCGCTACCAAGATAGGAGCCGTAAGACTTCTTGGTCCGTGATCAGGGCCCTGACAGCCATGCGTGACGGCACGTCAGAATATAAACTCTCGATAGGCGAAAGGATTTGTTCGTGTGTGGAACCCCCACGATTCTGGGCCACCATAATCTATAGTAAGTCCAAATCGGAAGTCGAGGAAAAGATCTGAGGGTCTCGGTCGATGATTTTGATATTCCTCGTTTGCTCTTTGGCCTTGGATCGTTTAGTACCATTTTAGTACCATATCGAATCTCTCGTATAAGCGCATTTTCTTATCATGTCTATGCAAACGGAAACGGAGGTGTGCATGAGGGCAGATTGTCCAGTACAGCCAGACATCTGAACGCCATTCTCCGTTCTTCCGTCTTAGCTGTTCAAAGGCTGCCTCGACTTGCATAGCGTTCCAGTACGGGCTGCCGTTATCGCGGATTACTGTAGATAGCCCTCGGGCAATCTTGTCGAAGTCATGTCCGTCAAGTGCTTTAGCAACGATGGTGTCCTGAATTTCGCGATCCATGTGAAGGTCTGTGCCTTCGTGTAGAGAGGGTTCCCTGTTGTGAGGTACGAAAGGTGAGACTGGCATGATGAGTGGAAAGTCCGCCGCTTTTACTGATCGGCGAAAGAAATGAGGTAGCAATTATACGACTTGCTAGATGCAAGAAAAACTTTGCCCAAAGTTGCATAAATTACTGGAAATATTGCAAAGGCCGACGTAGTTACGAGGAAGGTGTTTCACATAGGCAATGGCCACGAACCTATCGACTTTATAAGCACTGGAACAGTTGGAGACCGGCATTGGCTTCATTGACCTGGAGTACTCTAGCCGCTTGTGAAGCACTTGACGTGGTGTGGACGTCACAGCATTTGAATCACCGCACCATTTATTCCCTTGAGCGTAGAATATGTAAAAACTCACTTAATTCCAAGATATCTTAAAGCAGAACTTCACAGAACGTAAGCATTGCCATCATCGAAGTTGTTCATCCTGGATCTCTAGACGTTCATTCTTGATGGAATGATTTGATACTTGACTTCATCTCTGGGTTTTCTTCAACCGAGGACATTGGTGATGATAGGTATATTGCAGAGGATGTTTTTCCATTTCCAGCAATTCTTTGTTTAACGTGACATAATGTAGAACCATAGCTCGAGAATCGGACTGATGAGATATAGATAAACAACATCACCAGGGGCTTGAGATATAACAAAAATCCGGGGTTGCAACGAGGTATCTCGATGTCAAGATCGACAAACGAAAACAATCTCGACATGAATCCAAATCCTGGGAATGTCTAGAGGACGAATGATCTCTTATTAAGAAAAAGCATGCATCGTTCTCCCCGGCTCAGAACTCAACATCAACCTTCGTCGGCCTTCCCCTCCCCTCCCCGCTTTGCACCTCCGTATCCCCCTCCACCGGCGGCAAACTAAACGGCTTTATCACAAACCTCCTCCTACTAACCGTAAACGCTAAATCATCTCCCCCACCACCTCCCCCTTTCTCCCACACCACCGGCAGCCGATGCACCCTCACCAAACCCTGCGGCTTCTCCTCCTGCGCCGTCGCCGCGCCGGAAGTAGTCGTCGAGGGCCCAGCCTCAATGCTGTGCGGAAAGGGAGCGAGTTCGAGCACGCCGTCGCTGAGCAGCTCAATCCAGCGGGTTAGGCCGGTGGAGCGGGGGTAGAGGGTTAAGGGAAGGGTGAGCATGGCGGTTAATGTGGTGGGGTGTTGGCGGAGGAGGGAGCGGAGGGAGTGGAGGAAAGGAAGGAGGTGGTGAGGGTGGCTGGCTGAGGGGGGGTAGAGGGCTGGGGAGAGGAGGGTGGGGATGATGAGGCGGTGGATAGTGTTTGGAGGGGAAGATTTGATGTGGTGGGTGAGGTTCGAGAGGATGGAAGGGAATGACGAGGTTGTTTGATCGGAGAGCTGGATTGGAACGAAGTTGATGGCCAAGGGGTTAGGTAGAGAGAGGCGCTTTGTTAGGTCAAACGTGTGACAGAACGAGGTGGGAGTCGGCTCTGGCCGGTCTACTGATGCTGCCTTCGGATTTCGGTTTGGGATTGGCGGAGCTACACCTGTCAGCACTGGGAAATCATGGTGGCACCGAAGTTGTTTGGGTAAGGCGTTGAGCTATGTACATAACATGCCAAATGCGGAGTCGGAGCAATCCCACCTCTTGTACTGGAGCCAGCCCCAAACTCCCCCAATCTCTCATATCTCCATGCGATCTTCATCTTCTCCTTATCGACCATAACACTCGCCTCCTTTTCACTATTACCCCCAACCTCTCCAGTAACGCCTGGTAATTCTCTACCCCATTGCTCCCCTACACCGACCACATGCACTTTATGACCTTGGACCACTCCTTCCGCGGCATAGAACCGTAGCAAAGCGCCAGCAAAATCTGTAGTTCCACTTTCCTCAATCAAGATGGAGTTGCCAAAAGGAAAGCCGGCATGCCCGGCGAGAAGATCATCGAGAGTCTGTGTCCCGGTTGAAATTGTAGGCCTTCCGTCTAGAGGCGACGGACGGACCCCGGGAATTTGAGGAGCTGCCTGCGTGGAAGATAGAGGTGCATTTGATGAAGCGGAACCCGAGAAGTTTGACGTTGGTGATGGGTTAACCAACCCTACGTTGCGTTTGCGAAAGGACATTGTGCGTGCATGTTAGAAGCTGGCTCGTTTAACTCCACAAATCAGAGCTCGGGATTAAGCTTGGCACGGACGGAGGTAGCCGCAACCCATGCTGTACGAAACCCCGGTCAGGTCTGGGATAGATCATTTTATCTCGACAGCATATGAACGGGCAATTGTTCGAAGGTTGGTGCATCACCCAAGGTATAGCAGGGAGACTACAAACTCGAAAAGCTGATAATTGCACAAGTCTATCTTCCCCTAATCTTCCCCTATGAAAGACCAAAGGAGGCATTCTCAAGCCAATGCCGCAGCAGGAGCAAGATAATTGCTGACCTTGTCAATTTGATCCCTACTTCTTCTTGGCGTCCTTCTTGCGCAACATCTCTTCTTCCTCCTGCTGTAGTTCGGCATCGATCTTTGCGCCCTTGGAAGGTTCGTTTCCATGATTTCTCGCCTAAATTCAACACCGTCAGCCGCAATCTGTTCTGACTGCTTGTGCGTTAGAAACCAAGCAGCGTTGACGTACTGGGAGTGTAGGATCTTTTTGGTACTCCTGGGCCTCTTTGTCCTTTGGCTCTGGCTCGTTCTCACGCTTGACTCAAATCAGTGACGGGTCTTTTGACTGGAGAGAGAAAGGCGACACACCATCTCCTCCCGTGCTAGTTTGTTTGCGATAGAACGCTCATCCTCTGTCAAACAGATTGTTATTATGTGAGATCCCAGCTGATTTTATCCGTTGAGTGCATACTAGAGTCATTGGCCTTGTGGCTGTTCGGCTTGCCTTCCTTAAATCTCTCTGCTTCTTTGATTTCCGAATTCTTCGAGTTACGCTGGTCACCAGCCTCATAGACAGAGCCTTGACCGACGCTTGATGTTCCGCTCATCTTGAGAGGAGTTGGATGTTCTCTGGATTTTAATCGACCTACTGGGAAGCAGATAATTTGGTTGTTTGTTGGTGTTAGACTTAGTGGGGTGAAAAGAATTCGAGTGTCACAGATGACGTCGGTTGATGTTGTGCTTGCGACTTAGCCCCACCATTCAAAACCGTTCGTCTTCGCCACTGGAGTTGATGTTTGGAATGCTATGCAGTCGGAGCAAATAAAAGTCTATGGTATCACTAGATCGTTCAACAGTGTTGCGAGAGAGCCTCCGTGTACAAGTGCGCCGATACTATGCTATTGATCAATCTCAAGACCCGATTTTTATCCACCGAACAAGTCTCATAACATTCTATTCCATTTCGATGGTGCCCGGTGGTTTACTTGTCACTGTATGGGCGGTCAGTTCTCCGATACTCGATAGATCAAAATTGTAAAAGGGTCTTTACCATCATACACGACTCGACAAACGCCACTGACTTCGTTGACAATTCTCGAACTTACTCTCTTAAGGAAAGCGCCGTCAAATGGATACCAGTCGGCAGTCATGAAATCAGTCGTCTCGACTGCTCTAAGGGCAATGACCTGTTCATGAACACGTTTATCGCCCATCACGCCAACAGCTTTCACAGGTAGAAGTGCCGCAAATGCTTGACTGATCTTGCGGTAGAGACCAGCGGCAACGATCTCTTCGATAAAGATATGGTCCGCCAAACGGGCGATCTCCACCTGTGCTGGAGTAACTTCTCCGAGGATTCTGATACCAATCCCTGGCCCTGGAAACGGATGTCTCCAGACAAGTTCTTCAGGGATACCTAATTTGGTGCCTAGTATTCGTACTTCGTCCTTGAACAGCTCACGAAGAGGTTCAATGAGCTTCAAATGCATGTCTTTTGGGAGACCCCCAACGTTGTGATGAGTTTTGATAGTGGCGCTAGGGCCTTTGAAAGAGATACTCTCAATTACATCTGGGTACAGTGTTCCTTGCAAAAGCCATTCGAGCTCCCCAGCCAGAGGGGACCCTGCAGCATCCGCTGCTATCTTCTTCGCTGTTTCCTGGAATACTTGAATGAAATTCTTACCGATTCGTCTGCGCTTCTCCTCTGGTTCCGCAATACCCTTGAGGTCATCCAAGAAACGCTCACTGGCGTCCACAACAGTTAGATTAATCCCTAGATGTTCTGTCAATGTTTTATACACACTTTCAGCTTCTCTGAGCCGTAATAGTCCATTGTTCACCAGCACAGCATGAAATCGGTGACCAATGGCTTGATGCATAAGTTTAGCTGCCACGGTTGAATCGACCCCACCGCTGACAGCACCGATCACTTGTCCTTTCTCGCCTACTAACGCTCGAATTCTCGCTATCTCTTTTTCCACAAACTCATCCATTGTCCAGTTCTGCTGAGCTTTACATACAATAGCTGCGAAATTTCGAAGCAAATGGGTGCCTCGTGGTGTGTGCGTAACTTCCGGGTGGAATTGGATGCCATAATATGGCTTTGAGTCATGAGCAATACCAGCGAAAGGTGCATTGCTAGTCACTGCAATGGTTGAGAATGAGTCCGGAAGATGAGCCAGCTTGTCACCATGAGACATCCACACCTCCATGTCGTCACCAAGGCCATCTAGTAGTCGATCTAGAGACTCCTTTCCTTGGTGTCGTCGGATGTTGAGTTTTGCATGGCCATACTCTCTCTTTTCTCCTGCAAGCACGTTTTTCTCGTCATGGTGCCAAGCCATCTCTTGTAGACCATAACATATGCCTAGAAGAGGGACGTTGAGCTCAAAGACAGCTGGGTCCACATGTGGGGCATTTTTCTCATACACCGAGTACGGACCACCAGACAATATAACACCCTTCGGTTTCCATGACAGTTCTGATACACGCTGCGTGCATGGGAGCATCTCAGAGTAGACATTGAGCTCACGAAGGCGACGCGTGATCAGATGGGAGTATTGTGATCCAAAGTCCAATACCAGTATCGTATCAAAAATCTTGTGGGGTTCGTTGAGAGTCTCCCCAACTGCTTCTCCAATGGTCGCCATGATGGCCGCACAAGACTTCTCACAGGTGTGAGAATGATGGTGTCAATAATGCAGGGCAATGCGCGCAATTCGCGCAAAGAATGTGTCAAGATATTGAATTTCCGTGGCCCGTTGCCTCCTTATCGATTACGTAGGGCTGAGGCGCCGGTGAACGCATCCCCCAATATTTCGAGCCCACACAGCAGTCTGTAAGAAGTAAGGGAGATGCTTAGAAATCTCTCACAACAAGCTAGAAAGTTGGAGCGGAAGTCCCAGCAATGACGAAACGTAAAGCGACTGTCGAGAGCAAGGCGGAGGAGCTAGAGATGGAAGAGAGTAGCTCTGCCGACAGCGACAGTGATATGGTGAAGAAGTCCCGTTGTTCCCAATTGATTTGGTCTTTCTAATTTCTGATCAGGAAATGAGTGAACTCAAAGTCGAGTTCGAATGGTTCGACCCACAACCTGAAAACGACTTCCACGGCATTAAAACCCTTTTGAGACAACTGCTTGATACGGACGCCCCATCATTTGACCTTAGTGCTCTCACAGATCTCATACTGGCTCAACCATTGCTGGGATCTACTGTAAAAGTGGATGGGAATTTGACGGACCCATGGGCCTTTCTCACAATCCTTAATCTGCAAGAACACAAGGTATGTGAGAATCTACTGTTTATGCGTTCTTACGTAGCTAAGGCTACAACAGGAAAAACCAGTCATTCATAGCCTAGTAGACTATATAGCCACACAAGCTACATTTAATACCGAACTCATGTCACTGAAGGATCTCCTGGAGCCAACCAACTCAGCTCGCGTCGGTCTGGTGCTAACAGAGAGGTTTCTCAATTGTCCATCTGAGGTCGTGCCACCAATGTATAGGATGCTAGAGGAAGAAATCTCGTGGGCACTAGAGGATAAGGAGCCCTATAACTTTTCCCACTACCTGGTCCTGTCAAAATCATATACTGAGGTGGCCTCCAAGCTAGACGAAGAGGATAGCCAGGCGCAAAAGAAGAAGAAGCAGAAGACTAGTGCCAATACGGAGAAGAGTCCGACAATGTTCCATTTCCATCCCGAGGATGAGGTTCTGCAGCGCCACGCTTCCTTATACGGTGGCTTCGACTATCTCAAACAAGAAGGGGAAGGCCAATCTGATGCTAAGAGAACGTTCCAGGATCTTGGTGTTAAACCGCGTGGACATCTGATCTTGATAGAGGGCGCAAAGTTTAGAGCAGTCGTGAAGTCACTAGAGGGATATTTTAGCCAAAATTAAGGAGCGAACACTACGCTCAATTAAAGATTTTGCTGCTACGGGCATCAATCTGGCGTTCTCCTCTCAGCCGTTGGGGATTCCTTAGAGGGCTCCCATGAGGTTCCATCCAGGCGTTGCATTAGGTACTCCACCTCTACTACCTTGGTTAAGGGAATGACGACTTCCTAGTAACAGTTAGCAGTCCCTTAGCACATACAACCATGGCCTGATCGTCTACCTTATACATGGCGACCACGGCATCTACATTGATCTTTCCTTCACCATTGGCTTCTATGCTGGGATCTGTCCCGTAGGTCTTGGCCTTCAACCTCAGCCTTTCCAGTACTTTTTTCTCCACTTTGGCGTCAGTAATAGCAGCATCGATGCCGACCCTGTCCCTTGCTCTTATTAGTGCTACAAACCTTTCAGTCTCTTTCTGGAACTTCGATTCGGCAACAAATTTTCCAAAATGGATCCGTCTTGACAAGGCTTGTAAGCACGACACGTCGCATGTTGCCGTGGACCCATAATTTTCTTGTCTCTCTCCTCGATCTTCCCTTCCGAACTCTCGACAAGCGTTTGGCAAGATAATTTCAATGTACCTTTGCTTCAGCTCTTGGTTGACTTCCACGTTGTTGGGGTGAAGAATATGAGGGTAATTCAGTGGCTGAAGAATGGGATTCTGTAGAGCATCAGGGAAAAAAGGATACTCGTCAGGCGACTCGTATCGACGGATTAGGGACTGGACACGTTCTTGCTCTTTTAGTACCCAGTCAAAGAGACTGAGTGAACTGTTGGGAATTTTGACACCTCCTGGCATATAGATGGTAGGGTTCAACGGAAACTGCACACGCTCGATTAGATGAAAGGTTATAGTGTCCTCCAGTCGACTAGGCTATTTAGTCATCCATTGCATTAGACGACCGATAGGGGGGGTATTTATTACATTAATTGAAAACGTATATTTGCCAGGTCAAGTGCTTTAGAGGCATCTGACAGATCAATTGCGTTGTCCATGATCTGCAACGATTAATCAAATGAAACTTGAACGAATTTGAGAATGGACTAGTAGCGGGAGGATTAATTGAGAGCCACAACACTTAAGCGCTGCGGATTGGTTCAAAAGTGCTACGCAAGATCAATGCACAGCTAGATACTTGCTTGGAAGAACAAAGAGAAGTGAAACTCACGTTTGATATGACTCGTAGCTTGATAGAGGGTTGGAAGTCCGGGGAAGGTTATAAATGGCCGGCCTGGTAGGGCTGATCGGCAGCAGGGGTGGGGGTGCTCAAGATTTGGCCCACGCGATCAATGCCGCTACGTCAGTCCGAGAACAACAATTATAGAGCACGAAGAGACACAGCTACTTGAGCAAAGGTGTGTCGCCATTTCTCGTCTTTGTGTCGAGGGTTTTTATTGCCTACTGTTGTTGATGAGGGTATTTGATGGCAAGCCGTGACGTCTCCCCGCCCGGTCGTCACTGGTCGAGAGCTGCGCCAGATCAAGATTCAGTCCTGGGAACCGCCTTGACCGTGGGAACGCCCCGCTTTGTACCCTTGGAAGATCGCTGACTTGAATTAGACGCGGTCTATTGAAGCCTTTGGGCGAAAGGTAACAACAACAGCAAGTCATTTGATCGGCGATCCTAGCACCAACACCCATTATCAGCATGCCATGAGTGAGCTGCAGAAAGAGCTTCGAAGGCCTGGGATACAGCAAAGAGTTTTTTCATACGCCAAAGCCTCGCCTACTGAACTGGTGCGGTCAAAGCTTTCGACCTCCGAGATTCAGCATCGAGCCCTCACCTATCTGCCAGACGAGCTTCTTGCAAACATCCCGGAAAATGGGACTGCCTATTCGTTGTTTCAAGGCTTTCAAGCGACTATACCCGAGGAAGAAGCTGAACACAGGAAAAGCCACCGACGGCACAACTCCAAGGGCCAAAGATTGCTCGGGGAACCAGAGGGTGAAGAAGACGAGCCATCGTCACTGGTAGTATTGAAGAGAGAGAAGGACAAGTTGAACCACCGACTAGAGATGATGGGTGTTCGTAAGAACATGTGTTCGTCAGAGATCCGAGAGATCGATAACAAAATATCAAACCTAAACGGTATGCGTAAGATAGTCTTGGACAGGCTGGGGGACTTGGAGCAGGATGAGCTACAGCTAGAGCATGAGTTAGTCGATGTCGACAACAAGCTCGAAGACATAATTGAGGAGCTCGATGATGCTGCCACGCTGGGACATACGGCAACCCCACCAACGGAAGTCGATGGAGAAATGGATGATACAGCTGCAGGCGCCCATGCTATGAGTGCCTCTTTTATGTCGGCCTCGATATATGAGAAACTCCCATCGCCAAAGGCCAAGAGACATAAGCCTACCAGACGGAAATCTACACCGATAAGGCATGAGCACTTCGAGCCAGGATCGAGCATTAGAGAATTGCAGGCGCACAATGATATGATTACCGCCCTGGACTTTGACGCTCCATTTGGTACAATGGTTACTTCAGCTCTTGATGATACTGTGCGTGTATGGGACCTAAATCTAGGGCGTTGCATAGGTTTACTCGAGGGTCATCACGCTTCGGTTAGATGCTTGCAGGTCGAAGACAATATCGTGGCTACCGGTTCTATGGATGCGTCTGTTAGGCTTTGGGATTTGGGTAAAGCTGAATATTCACCGCATGATAACAAAATTAGCAAGGCGATAGATGAGAAGGACGAAGAAGGTCTAGACATTGAGAGTGCAGAAGATCCAGCGCCCGCACCACACTCGTCAAGTATGCAAAACTGTCAGATATTCTCACTCGAAGCACACGTGGACGAGATTACAGCACTACACTTCCGAGGCGACACACTCGTCTCTGGCTCTGCCGACAAAACACTAAGGCAATGGGATCTTGTTAAGGGCCGATGTGTACAGACTCTTGATGTTCTATGGGCGGCCGCTCAAGCTTCAGCTACAATAAACCCAAATGATGGGCAATGGCGTACAACAGGACGACTGCCCGACGCCTCGGCAGACTTTGTCGGTGCTTTGCAATGCTTCGATGCGGCACTCGCTTGTGGAACTGCAGATGGTATGGTGCGCTTGTGGGATCTCAGAAGCGGTCAAGTGCATCGAAGTCTTGTAGGGCATACAGGTCCCGTGACCTGTTTGCAATTCGACGATGTTCACTTGGTCACTGGAAGTTTGGACCGCAGCATACGCGTGAGCAAAACCTGTACAGTCCACACGATGTTTGCACTGGCTAACCCTGGCTTAGATTTGGGATCTCCGGACAGGTTCGATATATGATGCCTACGCGTATGACAACCCAGTGACGAGCATGATGTTTGACGCTCGGCGGATCGTATCTGCAGCAGGCGAGAATGTTGCTAAGGTCTACGATAAGACTGATGGCCGGCACTGGGACTGTGGTGCTGGTGTCACCGCCGAGGCCGAGGAACGACATCCAGCTTCGGTCGAGAGAGTCCGAGTCAAGGATGGTTACTTGACTGAAGGTCGCAAAGACGGTATTGTAGGAATATGGACATGCTGAGCTAAGTATCAGGTCAGTTGTCGGCGCTTCTCGCGTCACTGCATTGCTTCCTATCCGTCTAGCTCCGTTCATATTGTATGAGTATGATTGTGGTTCCTCAAGGTGCAAGAAACAAGAGGCGTCCAGTTTTCGCTATTTTGTCTTTTCAGCTGCGGTCTCTCGTTCTCCTGGGATGTGCGCCCAGCATCTTTACTGTCTTCCTGATGCCAGAGAAGGATCGCAACGACTTAGCTTCCCTTGCGAGTTTCCTTAATACAGAGCTGCCTAATCACACCTTTCTCTTTGGCGAGTTGCGATCAAGCCATGTAAGGGGCTTGGGGACGCATAAATACTTGCCCCGCCACGGGATTGGATTTCCGTGGAACCCCACCATTCTCGGCAGCGCAAGTAAAGTAGTCCCGAATGAAATTTATTTCTCACTTCTACTTGTTCTCACTCGACCTCAATCGAATCCTGAGACTGTTTTACGGCGCGGAGTACTTCTTCCTCTCTTTCGATTTACTTCCTGCCCGTCATGCCATACCCAGAAACACTCAAATCGAAACCAAAATGCATCTTTTTCACAGACTTCGATGGCACGATTACACTGAAAGACAGTGAGTAACTGCGAGGCTTGTAAAACACTGTACTGATATGATATACAGGCAACGACTGGATGGTACTGTCTCCTCCATCGTAAATCTTACACACCCAATTAATCTCTATTCCAGACAGACAACCTCGGCTTTGGTGTGGAGCTTCGTCGGAAAGGTAACGTTGACGTCCTGGAAGGACGCGAGAGCTTTAGGTATGCCTACACAGTAATAGTAAAAGGCTGGGTATTTGCGCTGAGCTTCTCTAAACTAGCATCATAGAGATTCGTTTCGCGAAATGATGGACAGCGTCAAAACCCCCTTTCCCGAATGCATCGCCGCCCTCTGCTCCAACATAAAACTCGACCCCCACTTCGCCGACTTCTACAGCTGGTCCCGCGCCAACAATGTCCCTGTCATTGTTCTTTCCTCTGGCATGACCCCAATAATACGCGGCCTCCTAGTCCACCTTCTCGGCCCCGAAGCCAACGACATCGAAATCATAAGTAACGACGTCGAGGACCGACCAGGGAAGAAGAAAGAAGAGGAGGGAGGCTGGCAGATTAAATTTCATGATGATAGCCATTTCGGGCATGATAAGAGTTTGGCGATCCGGCCTTATAAGAATCATTTTGAGGAAAGAGAGCGAGAGGAGAAGCCAACGATGCTGTATGCTGGTGATGGAGTGAGCGATTTGAGTGCGGCGCAAGAGACGGATTTGTTGTTTGCAAAGAAGGGGATGGGTGAGTTGCAGCCTATATGAAGTGATGTCCATCTTCGGAGTAAAGCTAACGCTTTGCAGACTTGGTAGCATATTGTGAGCGGGAAGGCGTACCGTTTACTACCTTCGAGGACTGGAGTTCAATCCTTGCAACAACAAAGGATATTGTGTGAGTTTTGCATCTCTCGCCTTATCAAAGTATAAGAGTGTTAACAAGATTTAGGGAAGGGAAAGTCAGTCTCAAGAAGGTCGCCGCTGAAGGACTTGAGGAAGCTCATCATTATAGCCAAGAGCAAAAAACAACTAAAGGATAAGACTCTTAGAACAAGAACTACTATAGCAGCGCACTTAGAAATTAGCATGTTGTTGTTGTTGTTGTTGTTGTTGTAGACTAGACGGCATTGATAGATCTCTTAAATCATTAGATTCCTTTGATATCTAATTGAGCCAATTATTTGACTTTATTTTTCGTAATCTCTACGGAAAATTTCTTGTAAGAAAAAAGCTTTCCCCTGTCACCAATCGTGGAGATACAAAATCGCGAGGGATCCCCAGAAATCGACGCTAGCGCGACCTCTACTCCCTCTGAATCTCTATCAACCACCATCTCCACCCACCCATCTACAACAAAACCCTCAGCTCCCCAATTGGCAATGGCCTCCTCCCTCCGCCTCCCAACCCCCCTCCTCCACCTCCTCACCCCCCTCGTCTCCACCCCCCCCAAAACCCTCCCCCACCGCATCCTCCCCGCCCTCCTGAAACCCATCCCCTCGACCCAGCACCCACGCGCCTTCACCACCACGCCCCACCCCCACGCAACCCTCATGCAAGTCCTGCGCCAACCGCGCACCCCCCAGCGAGCGCGCCACTCGGTCTCGCCTGCGCTGGTCAACCGGCCGCATATGAAAGCCGTGTGCCTGAAGGTCACCATCATGAAGCCGAAGAAGCCGAATTCGGCGGAGCGGAAGGTGGCGAAGGTGAGGCTGAGTAGTGGGAGGAGCGTTACTTGTTATATTCCGGGGGAAGGTGAGTTCGGTTTTTGTTTTTTTGTGGGGATTTTGGGGAGGGGAGGGGGGAAAAGGCGATGACGGGATATTGAGGGGCTTGGTTATGATGGAGGGAAGGATGCTGATGTGAAATGTGTGTAGGGCATAACGTCCAACAGCACAGTGTGGTACTAGTCCGAGGCGGCAGGAGTCAGGATTGTCCTGGTGTGAGGTATCATCTTGTGCGCGGGGCTATGGATCTGGTAAATACCGAACCCATCTCTCTAAGCTCTGTTTACGATACGGAATGGGCTAATACATGTGCGGTTTGAAGGGTGGAGTCGGGAACCGAATTACATCGAGATCAAAATATGGGACGAAGAAGCCGAAGAAGGCGGCAGTTTAGGTGGAGGATGAGGACGTTGGAGACTCGGGGAGGATTGATAATTGTGTATATGTAGTGCATGGAATGGAAGAGCATGTAGGCTAGGTTGGTGGCGTAGGTGGCCCTGAGAAGAGAGCAATAGAAAGCGTTGGAGACACTGAGCTTTTGACATCCGTGATTCGGAGAAAAGTAAAATCACGATATCGAAGTACTATTGTATGTATAATATTGTACAAGAATAAGAGCTATCCAGTGTCCGAGGCGATGCCATAGAACAGCCGTAATCCGAACTACATCAAGCGCCTGATCCCTTCCCTCAATCCCATACCATACAGCTACCCAGACAACATTGCACGGCATGACCTTACTTTGCCATGGATGTCGAGTAGAATCTAATCTTCGCCAACCCCAAATCGCTAACATATGTATCTAGTCCTGCTGGTTCTGATAGCCTTCCGGCTTTTCCATCTTATGCATCTCAAAGAACCGTGATGTACCTGAGAAAAATCGTTAATAAGCGTTGCTTGGAGAAAGTTCATAGCGTTGATAGAGAACTTACATGAATAGCCCTTCCAATCGAAGTTCTCCGACGGTCTGCAATGGCACTTATTGTCTAGCCTCAACTGCTCATCTGTAGGGCAATGCGTAAACGGCACGTGGTAGTATGCGATGTCGTTGAAGAAATGGATTTCCTCCTTCTTCAATAGCAATCCGGCGGCGACGGAGTGAACGGGAGCGTCACCCCAACGTTCGTAGAAGAAGCCACCATCTTTGTCGAGTTTGTCGAAGTAGTCCAGATAAGCCTGCGATCGTAACCAGTCGAGGTTACCGATTTCAAAGTTAGACCACTGGAAAGGCATATTAGCACACGAGGCTTCTATATTGGGTATAGGACTTACGAAATGGCAATGATTATAAGTTTTGCCTCCATCATCGCTCAGGAACTTCATCGAGTTGCCCTCGGCAATGTGCTCTGGATGTTCTTTCATGAAACCTTTGACGCTGTCCCATAGCGTTGGAATCGTCTCCACATATTCGTAAAGACTCAGTACAAAGCTGTACTTTTTGCCATGGTCCCGCATGTACTTGAATGTATCGTAGCCAATGTCACAGTAAAGCTCGATACTGGGTTCGACACGCCAATACCATTCGAATTGGTTCATCAAAGGGTGGCGGAAGAAGAACCCCGACTCAAAACGACACATATGCCTGTAGCTAACAGAGTCTCCGTATATGATCTTCTTTTGTGCCATATCCTCCCTAACTTTCTGGGCTTTGTCCTGGTCAATGTGCTCGGGAAATGACCAGTGTTCCTCTGGTATTTCACCATAATATGTCTTCCCCGATATCAAAGCTGAAGTGACCTTCTTGAATGTAGCATCAAACGGCTTGTCATTGAGAAACACCCAGCCGTAATTGTAATTTCGGTTGAATCGATCCTCCACCTGGCGAATAGACTTGACAATATCCCACAAATCCGAGTTCCGAGCCAAGGTGACGAAGGTAGCATTCATCCTTTCGCCATCTGCAGGAGCTGTTGGAAGCCCTCCAGACGGTTTTGGGGAGACAGGAGCCGGCGCTGAGGAGGCTTCACTACTCGCTTGTGGTGAATGTATCTCTCCGCTCGCCGCGCCTGCATCCTTGGCGTCTTTGTGCCATTTCCCTGTGAAGTCTGACGGGTCTGGTATTGTCGGTCTAGGCATTGATGAGGACGAAACAAAGTAGAGGATTATAATGCCCTGAGTTGCAATTAGCCAGGCATGACATAATACATGTTTAAGACTTACAAAAAACGCAAATAAGACATATCGCACAATCCTTGAAGTACCTGCTGCCATTTCCGCCGGTCCCTCGCCTGCTGGCGGAGTTGAGTTGTCAGATCTTTTTTCCTGGTTCTCCTTCCGAAATGCCAGGTTGGCTAGCCTTCAGTCCGTATATAAGCTATGGAATGCTGGTACTGAGTCCGACCTCCGCACTCGTAGCGAACGCGATGGCCAAGTCCAGCACACAGATGATCTTGCTCCTAATAGGGGGTCGAGATGATCGTCAAAGAGACATTCGCACAGGATGTTAGGATATGACTCGGCGAGATAAGCAGGCCAAGCCAGGACAGTGTAGGTGTTCTCAACGCTAGATCGTCAGAGTAAGGGATGTAATAGCAGACAACAGGAATGCTTCTCCAGCTTTCAAGGAGAGACACGCGTGTATTTAGGCGAGCCGTGGCTGCCAGCTGAAGATGTGTTGTTAGCCGCTTAGGCTCGCTACTCTAGATCCAATTGAATGTGCTTGGCGGAGGCCTGCACCACCCTGGCTTGCTCGCCCCGCCATTCATTGCTCTCTTCATCATCATTGTTAACGGACTGAAAGGTATTCACAGTTCCTGCACCGTGAATAGGGTCGGAACAGGACTGGAGTACATTGTCTGTGATTTCATGGAGTTAGGGTCATCTCGCTACTACTACTTTACTCTTTAGTATTTCCTTTATATTTGACCAGCCCGTGCAGCTCTCAGTGTAAACTGGGACAACCTTTTCATATCGCAATCACTTTACACCTCTTGGGAGGGCTCGGCCTAGTAAGCCAGGCTACAAGAACAAAATGTCGTTTTTTGGGTTCGACGCCACTCTTCCTAGAGATGGTGGCCATCCTACCAAAGCTCCTGGGTTTGGGACCGCTCCAGATCCTTTTGCCTCAATCTCACGGGATCGGGAACTTGAGGAAAACGACGACGACGATGCGTATGTTTGTGTGAACCTTCTCTTACTGGCACCCATACTCACATTTCTACTCTGACCAGCTTGGAATTTGATGATACCTATGACGGCCTTGGTGATCGGTTAGAGGAAGCAAACGATGATCTCAATAACGACACCTTCGGTGGAGGTGGCGCAGCCGCTGCCGCGCCGAAACCGGTTGGGAAGGACTTTGATTTCTATGGTCAGACTGCCAAGGTCTCGGATGCACTCAACGAAGAGCATTTGATCTTCAATCGGCGGCAAGCACCTCCAAAGTCTGTTGCCGCTCCTAGCCCTCCTAAGCCCGCCATGAGGCCCTTCAGAACAGGATACGAAGCATATAAGAACCCTGCGTATATCCCCGATCTACAAATGGATGCAAGTCTATGGGGAACAGAGCATGCTGCACCAGTTAAGAGCTATGGGCCTGCGGATGTTCATCAGAGTAGCCAGGGCGCAGAAGCTGTTCCACACCGTTTGTCCAGTGGAGTGCTGGCCAAGAAGATGATGAGTTTAGAAGAAGTTGAGGCATCCATGCGCTCACAAGCCAAGAAAGCAAGTCCAGCCCCGCCAATGCAATATCAAGCGTCACGGATGCCACCTCCTTCAATGCCACAGCCACTGCGCCCTCTCGAGCAGAGTGAACGTTCACAGCATTCGACTACATTTCAGCCTTCTCAGCAAATGCCCCAGCAGCCCACCCAGCATATACCAGCAGCATCACAGGGCGCTCCGCCTAGGCAGCATGCTCAAGGGGTGCCAGCTCCTCGAGCAGCCCCGGTTCAACAGCCAGTACACGCGCCCCAGATCCTTCAGCGTGGACAGCCTTTACCTGAGCAAATACTAGAGACTCGTGAATCACCACAGCCTCGTCAGATCTTACAGAACCCTAGGCGACAACAGGCCCAGTTGGCTCCTAGACCTGTTGAGCCACCAGTACAAGCTCAACCCCGAGTGCCGATCGCAGCCCCGTCTAGCCTACCTCACCAGCTACCCATTATTACCCACCCTCAGCAGCTCATGCAGCTATCTGAGGAGGAGCGTAATGCATTTTTGATTGAAGACGCCAAACGAGCGAAGCGCAACCACAAGATCTACTTACTGTCAAGAGACAACGGCCTGATGACACCTCAGGACAAAAACTTCATCACGCGTATTCAATTGCAGCAGCTCATGACAGCGACAGGCAATGTCACTGAACAGGATCCAGATGCGTCACTCTCCGAAGATTTCTACTACCAGGTTCATAGCCAAATCCGAGGAGGGTCCCGGCAGAACCCACAGCAGCCTCTTAGTAACTTTGCACAGACGTATCTGTTTCAGACTGGAAGTCGTCAAGGCGGCATGGCTAGGAGGCAGAATAGGGGTGGTGATAACCACATGCAGCGGATGGAACAGCAGGTGCAGCGGGCTGTTGAGGCTGCAAAGCTTAAGCCTAAGAACAAGCAGCTGGTCATCGAAGGTAGCTTGGGGAAGATTTCATTCAGTAATGCAAAAACTCCGAAACCTTTGCTAAACATCAAACGACACGAAAGCGGTGATGCCAATATCCGCCCGAAGAACGCTCGCCAGCAAAGTGGTAAAAAGGTATCTCAGACTACACTCAGTGCCAGCGACCGAAAGACAGTCTTAAAAAACATTGAAGCTGTTTACTCGACGCTTATGAAGATGGAGGATCATGAACGTCGTATGCCTCCGGTCCCGTCTGAAGCTAGTAGCGAGACCACCATACCGCAACACCTCGAGTGGCGCCATACCATGGAAGAACTCAACAAAAATTTCTGGAGAGATCTTAAGGTTATGGAGCCGATTATTCCTAATTCTCCGGTCCTTCATCCTTTCATTGCCTTTCTCTCTTACCCCAAGGGCAAGAAAGCTATGCCGCGCATCTTTAGGCACATCGATGAGGAACAACGTCTTACAATACTGACAATGATCATTGTGCACCTTAACGTTTTGGATGTCATTCGCCTAGTCCAGCCCCGGCTCAATGGCACTCGACCACCGGCCACAGCCCGCGAAGAGGTTGAGCTCTTCTCACAGGCCGTCATGCCAAGTCTTTTCGGATATGTCAACGAAGCTCCACTGAATATCGTTATCGGTCTTCTGGGATTGATTCTGGATCGTGTCAACATGCAGGCCATTACTCGAACCAAAGTTGGGCTGAGTATATTGACAATGCTTATTAGCCGCGCCGAGATTGTAAAGCAAGGCGAAGCAACGAACGATCAGGAGTGGGATCAGTGGTTGACTCTTTACAACCGCCTTTTCGATACCATCGAACCAATCCTTGGGGACATCTTCCCTGGATCTATCAATATTAGCCAGGATATGTATGTCTGGCAATTTTTAGCAGCTATGGGTATAGGAGCAAGCCCTGACCAGCAACAGAGGCTTGTTATTGCGGTCAAGTGCGTTCTCCCATGTATCCCTGGTTGATTTCTGATGTTAATCGCATACAGGGACCGTGTCATGGAAACCGTCACGCAAAGCAAGACATTGCCTGCAGACATGGCGAGTCAAAGACTCGGCAATGTCAATCTATTCATGCGCGCTATCGGGCTTGATGTCGATTTGCTTGGCTAGAATTTGAATTACAGTTGACAGTGGAGGTCAATATGCTGCCCCTGCAAACATGGACCAGGCAAATCAATTCAGATCTTCTTAACCCCTTGTGGGTAGTAGCCCTTTGGATAGGGCGATATGGTGCCTGCTGGAGATCTGGAGCACTGAATGCAGTCTTCGTTGAGACGAAACCTATTGTTCGTTGCATCGACGGAAGATCAAACGCCAAGTTTAAAACACGTGGAGCCAATCTTGTAGCTTTTAGAAAATGGAGGGATGAGCTTATCGCGGTGGTGGGATTGGGCTTTGGACAGGTCGGGCGCTTCGACAGTGGGCGATATTCAGCTCAGCCTGAAACTGGTCTGTCGTATAGCTTGACTGTGGGATATCTGAGAAGACGCAAGTAAGGGGTTGTTTGCTATGGGCTAGTGAGCAAAGGATGGAGGGCTTTTTGCTGTTCGCTTGACTTATTATTGCACTACTCAGGCTATTTTCTAATGATGCAGCAAAAGTCGCTGTTATGCTGGAATATTAAGAACCAGCTTGAGTAGAGACGTGTCTTTCGATAGAGCAGTAGATCAGAACTATTACCCATCTTGTACTTTGGATTCAACCGTCTTGTACACGCGAGCATGTCTCACTGAGCGTTTGTCAGTGCTATTAGAGAATCTCGATTTGATGTATCATAAACTCAGATCCCCTTGCCTGGTTTTCCGTCCATCTCGGCGTCTAGCCTTCTTTATAAGAATACCTCGGGCTACAACATCTTTTTGATACGCAACAGAGCACTCGACTTAAATAGATTGGGAGCAGATCAATACATTCCTTCGAAGTATAGATGCACTATATGATGACACCTCACATTCACAAAACCACCCCCCTCTGTCTCCATCACCCCTCCATCTCAACATCGCCCCCCTCCCCCGCCGAACCCCCCGGTATCCGCCCCTCATTCAACTCCTTCTCCAATCGCGTAATCTCCTGCAGGCTCTTCGCGTTTCTAATCAATCCTTCCACTCGCTTCCGCTCCTTCTCGGTCAGCTTCACGCGGTAGGTCTTGTCGCCGGGGTTGCTGGCGAGGGTGGAGGGGATGTCGAAGGTGCGGGATTTGATGCCTGTGATCTGTTGGTGGGAGAGGGGGGGGGTTAGCGGATGAGTGGAGGGAGAATTAGGTGAGGAGGGGTTGGGGAGGGAGAGGAAGTACCTTGGAGGCGAGGGCGGAGGGTTCTTTGGCGGTGCCGAAGAGCTCGGTGGCTTTTGCGCGCTCGACGTCTTTGACCTTTTGGTAGTCGAGGAAGCGGATGCTGGGGCAGCGCCATATTATCCAGTGTCTATAATGCTGTTCCCACAACAAATGCTTCAGCAACACTTCCTCTTCCCTGGGTATCTGAATTCAGAGCTTCTCATACCTCCCGCCGCGTAACAGGATTTTCTAGCAGTGACAGGTGTGTGAGTCTGGTAAATTTGCTCAAGACATCTAGATCTGCTAGCTCCGCGAAGTTGTTTTGAGTGAGGATCAAAGCAGTCAGGTTCGGTATCGAATTCGCGAGCGTGGGCTGTATGCTGCTGACTCGATTGCGGGCGAGGAGGAGGGTATGCAGGCGTGGGGAAAGGGGGAAGTTGGAGAGGGTACTGATGTCGTTGTCTGTGAAGTCGATTGCATCTTGGTCCTATATTAAAAGCGTCAGCATTGAAAAGAGATTATGCCTGGGGTATATTGGGGGTTTATAAGACCTTTGCAACGCCCAGGTTCTCGATCGCGGGTATTTTGTGGCCTGCAGATTCTCGAAAATTGATATCAATGGAGCTCATCCCAAAATGTAGTATCTGCTCTTTTCAGCTTTGTACGCACCTCTGAGATCCAGTTCGCGTTCTTTGAGGGGGTTGAGGTAGGAGAGGGAGTTTTGAATGAGCTCGGCTGTTAACCTCATTATGGCGATTAATTTTACTCAACGGTGTGGGTGTTCTTCGACCGTTGATTCTGGCAACCGAACGGTTGATTGAGAATTGGAATCTGTGACCTGGCTTCGAGGCATTGACCAGTATGCGCTTGCGTTGTAAACGGAAGTGGTCAGGGCTTTGCGGGTAGCCGAGCTTTGATATTCGAGCTAGTACGCTTCTGGCTGCAAAGCATAGAAGGGCATCTCCTAACGCTACGGTTGAGAATGACTACAGTCTCTCGAGGCCATGTGTTGATATATTTTGATAATAATTGCTAATTGATCCGGAAACGTTGGCGGTGCGTGAGCCTTACGGTTCGTCGGATCATCTACTCATGAAAAAGTACAGCTGCGCCCAAGACATTGAGCTCGTCCGTTCCAGACCCAACCCAAACCCCAGTGCAACACCATTCACTGAAACACATAGATAACCCCTTGCCGATCCACACTAACCGTCATACCCACCGGATGTTCCAGTATCGCCACATCTAAAATCGTGTCCAGATGGCTCCTCAACAACTGCTGTTGTTGCGCCGAAATCACCGTACTCCTCGGCGGTCTGGCACCCTTTTTAGCAGGAGAATTTGATCCAGCGGCCGCGTTGGGTGCTGAAGGGCCTGGCTGCGGCACTCTCTCCGTGTTCAATGTCAGCATCGTTGTAGGATGTGACGTTGTGAACTTGGGTTGATCTTCGTCGGCGTCTAGGCCACTAATAACCATCGAGGTCTCTACTCGCGTAACGTCCCAGAACCGGAGCTTTTTGTCCGCACCGCCTGTGAGGAAGAAGCCGTACTTAGATTCACGACCGTCTTCAGGGGCGTCAAGACCGAGTGCCAGGGCGCGGATGCCACGGTCGGGATTGCTGGTGCCATTGCCTAAGGATGGATCGGTAGCGGCAGCGAAGCGAGAGAGCATTTCTTCAGGTTTTTCGTCGTCGACTTTCCAGGGTTCGTAGGCACGGACGCTGTCTTTGTTACTGCCTCTTGTGATGCCAGCACGAAAAACTTCGCGGCATTCTGCTTTTTCGAGGTCCCAAATCGTGATGTCGGGTTGACCGGTACCACCAGCGACGCATACCCACCTACCTCGGCCTTTGAAGGGGTGGATATGTATTCGGTGGATTGGTCTTCCACCTGAGAGTCCCCAGGCCCGAAGACGGAGGCGGAAGCGGAGATCCCAGAGATCTAGCACACCGTGCGAGGTTCCGAGAAGCAGCCAACCATGTCTGATGTCAACGCAAAAGCACGTAGGTGTGCCATGATGGACTGGATTCTCCAGGGTGTAAAGCACGCTCATGTCTCTAAGATCTAGGGCGATAATCCGTGAGGTATTCGTGGCTATTAGCAGTATTGAGTTGCCATCTGACTTGAAGTGATCCAACCATACCGCGTACTCATCTTTCGGTAGCTGGTATTCTCGCACCAGCCGAAGCTTGCCATACTTTGTAGTATCACCTATATAGTTACAATCAACTCGGACGACATTGATGCTACCATCGGTAGCACCGCTAACGAAAGTATACGTGTTTTCTACAAAGGCGAGACACTTGACTTTCGCTCCATTAGAATTTCTATGTGTCTGTCTGGACCGATGGGCTAGATTTCTTTCAAGTCTTAAGGTGTCCCAAATCTTAACAGTCCCATCATCCGATCCTGTTAGGAAGAAGGTGTGATCAGGCGACGGGAGGACTCGGTTGATCGGGCCCGTATGCTCACCAAAGGTGGCGACTAGAACTCCCTCTGGCCTCCAAGGCCTATCCACATCTTGAGAGTCTGCTTTCTTCATTTTATGTCGGCTGCTGATAGGAGCCACTGTAGGCCCAAATTCGGTCAACTTAAGAGACTGGCGTTCAGCCGCCAGTGAGTCAAGCAGTTTTAGGACATTAGGGTCATTACCGACATATGTATGACCGGTTCCTATTTGAGATGTAAAGTTCTGCTTCTTGTCTCCACGCTCTAGTCCGGAATCAGGTAAGGCATCCGAAGGCTCACGGGTGTAGGGGCCATCTAATTTGCCAAAAGCATTGGCGGAAGTTGTCCCTGTTTCGGCCAATGTCTTAGATGTGTCCCTTCTGTTGAGTAAATTGATAGCACTGGACTTATGTCTAATACCTTTTCCTCTTTCATAATCACTGCCGGTCTTAAGAGAATCAGTGGGGGTAAGGGTACCTTCGCTTGGATTGTTGTCGACCCCTGGAATTGGAAAATGCAGGTTTGGTGCGCGCCTTGGCTCGGCATCTGTGCTTGGGGGTTTGTCTCTAGATTTGACGGCCCTACTAGGTGAGCTAGATAGAGGCGACGGAAGATTTGATGAATCAGGCCTGTTTTTAGCTCGTACAGGGCGTGGTGGTGAGTTCCCATCTAACCGCTCTTTTCTTGCGTTTGTAGATTGTTTCTTCCGCTGGGCTATAGGATCATTGATGGTAGTCGACGCATCAAGCAAAGCATCAGCGATCGTATGAGGGGCAGATGAAGGAGGTTTTCTGGCAGTGTTGAGTGAATCCGCATCACGAGAGTGTCGGCGTGGAGTACTTCGACTCCGTTGGCGGCTTTCGAAGAAGATGGTTTGAGGCATAACCTTGATTTCCTTCAGGTTTATGATTCTGTTCAGATGCGCATGTTGAACTCCCGCTCCCTCTCTTGGCCGCTTAGGAGCCATACGCCATATGTACTCTCTCAGAGCAAGTAACTTGAAATCGTCACTTGTACCCATGCCAAGGTTTCGCAATCTACTGAGCCATTGTTCGTCCTCGTCTTTCTTAGGAATTTTGCTTAGAGCATTAGGCCGTAAGTCCTTTGAAGAGGTAGTAGGCACAGCCTGGTCAACGGAGCCAAACGAAAAGGTTCTCTGTTGTTGTATAGGCTTCCAAAAAAGACCACCTGGGACCTTTGTTGCCCACATTGCCGCCAGCTCTAACACTGGACGTGACAACGGCTTTTGGAGAGCGTCGAGAAGATTCGTTTCTGCAAAATCGATGATGGGTAATATTAAGTAAGGTTGGATGAGGGGCGAAATGATGCAGTGGATGTCAGCTACCGACAAGTATCGCGTAGAAGCTGATATGAATTGCGCAGCAGCTTCTCTGATCCAGATGTTAGGATGCATCATGAATCTTGCAACGACATCGACCATTTCCCAGATTTTCGACCTTTGAAACAACCCTAGCTCCGCCATGTTCGCTAAAGATGATAGCACTTTCTCCACGACGGACTCTTCTGGATCAGTTAAAGCCTGTATCATAAGTGGTAGGATAAACTCTTCAAGACTGGTCCCACCAACAAAAGTAGCCACCCCTACAATGGTTTGGAAGAAAGCACACTTTAATATCCAATCTTTGTCGTTCAGGTACGTGTTCAGGTGACTAAGGACTACGTCGTTTGCCTTTGAGCTTCCGAAGAACACACAAAGGCTAGAAACAGAGCCTAGGAAAGCTCGTCGAACTGAAGCATCGCTATCGGTCAGCAGAGCCTTCGTATGTGCCTCGAAGTGTTCCTCTAGATCTAGCCTTGCAACATCATAGAGATTATGATAGGCAGTATCTGTAGCAATTCCGTCCTCTGCTTCGGGATCAATCGTTGGAATGGATCCGTCTGCTCGCAGAGCTTGCACCATATCTAGAATTCTCGAGGAGCTATGTGCTAGAGTAGCTAGGCAAGATGCGTATGTTGCACGCACTAATGGTGATGCTTTCGAATATGGACCGGCGATGAAAGTTTGAAGACGTGGACGAATGTACTCTGTAAATACGTAGGCATTGACAGGTGACACCACAGCAACCAGTGACATCTGTCGAACGTCAATACTTCGAACGCTATGTTCGAAAGGAAAAGCCTACGACTTGTGTCATTGTTCGAACAGCGGCAATCTTGACAATATCAGCCCGGTCAGTGAGCATGGCTACTACATAAGGCAATATGCGATCTAATTTTGCCTCGTCAGTGATTCTCTCCGCAAATGCCAGCATAAGATCGCATGCTCGTATTCTAGCTGCAGACCGTGCCGTGTTCCGTAGTGACGAAACTACTAGTGTAAGGAATATCAGTGACCCATCGTCGACAGGACGTCGACCTGTAGCCATGGCTTGATGTCTATTGTTCGGTATGTCAATCTGGACAGGAATAACTTCATCAGAAGCAGGCTGCAAGCCCGGGCTTAGGCTGTTTTGAATCTTTCCCTCCTCATAACCTAGAAAATAGGAAATTTTATCGAAGTCGTAATACACTCTGTCAATTCTATCATCTGCTTCCCCAAAATTGGCAGTCTCTGGCAAGACAGGCGCGCGGCCGGAGGAAGGATCGGTGATCACCCCCATGTACTGATGAAGAAAGCTGTAGAAGTACCCAGGAAAAGCTTTATGCCGCCAAAAATTTAAATATTCCTCAGCTGAGTATCTTGACTCTGGCTCTAGTTGTATCATGTGGCTGACCAATTCACGAATGTCACCGTCCTGAATCTTGCTAAGATACCCATGTTCAGGATCATATTCTCCTTTCCTGTATTTGTATAGTTGACTCAAGGAGAATATTGGGGCTTCGAGGAAAAGCTCTGCGATCACACAACCAACACTGAAGACGTCCATTGCCCACGTCACCCCTCGACCATCGTCCTTCTCACTTGCTCCTAAGAACCGCTCTGGGGCAAGATAGCACGTTCTTCTGCCCGAAGTGTCGAAGTAGTAAGAAAAGTCAGCAGGATTATCTTCAGGTAGATATGTCTTTTTGAAAGATGAGGAGAAGTCCGTAAGATACAACCAGTTCCACGACGTCACCAATATGTTCTCTGTCTTGATATCACCGTGGTAAATGCTTCGAACATGACAATCTCGGAGGGCGCAGAGGAGCTGAAAAGCCAACCATTTCTTTTCAATGTCTTCGAGGAAAGGACGTGTGCTGCAAGTATGAGATGGGTCATTAGAATAAGGGTTATGGGATGCACCTTAATCGATCGTATAGCGAGCTGTAGAGATATTGCCTAACTAGATACCCGTTCGTACTTGTCTCAATAATTCTCTGGTAGCCAAGGGCATTGGGGACGTCCAAGAGCGCCTCGCGTTCGTCTGCGAACTAGGTTAGCTCTCTTTACTTGGCTAGTAGTCCTGAAGCCAACATACTCACGCCGTATAGCTTGCACATATTTCTTCAAGTCGAGCTGTGGAAAAGGTTTCATGACTAGCTTGACAACAACCAAGCCATGCTGATGCCTTGCTCGGATGCTCTTCATGAATCTTGCGGTCCCTAGAGACTTTTCGTAGGTAAGGTCTGATAGCTCTGGCACATCAATACCTGCCGACCCTGCCGACAGGGTCGTCATGGAGAACGTTTGTCCCATTTTTGGAAGCCTCTCCGTCGATTCATTACCTTGTAGTTGCTGACGTTGGATGCTTGCGGTCCATCATGGCCCTGTGCATTGACGCTTACAGCCGCAGGAACCGGCTCAAGCGTTCAAGTGTGAAAATTCTGGGATACCTTCATGGTGTGGTGGTGTAAGTTGAAAGTATCGTGGTAAAATCTACATAGTTCTATCTCGACAAGGTACTCCGAGGGCTCGTCGATGGACGGCGTTAATTCCGCTATAATTTTTGGTTACCTTACGTGCTTACTAATTACTCGATTGTATTACAGTCAATTTTCTCACCATCTTGCAATATATTCCTCAACATTTAGCCAGGTATTCTTTTTGGTCGAGAGAACCTGTAGTAGTAGAACCCGTAGTATCTGGTACATTCTACAAGGGACTCTGGTGAGAAGTAGCGCAATTTTATGGGTGCTGTGGTGTTAGTGATCCAGAGCATGGAGGTTTGGGCTAAGATGAGTACATGATGCAGATGGAGGAGTTTTATCGTGGCTAGAGACCAAGATCTAAAGTGGGCTGACAGTGTAATGGAGGGCAGTAGCTCGGAACGGTGTTGGGTTCATCATACGTTCTTGGAACGACTTGGCGATCAAATATTAGAAAGATGTCTGGGCGGACACAAGTTATGAATACATGAGGAACCCATAACACTTTTCGATACCTTGACCAACTTAGAGACGGTTTCTTGGAGACAGGTCTGAGGGAAGTAACTAAATCAAGCATTGGGATGGCCTTTCATAGACCTCCTACTGCTGAGATTACAGCAACACGATCCCTCCTTTAAGTCGCAACGATGTCCTGTTTTCCCTGGAACAAAAGACTTGAATTGCTGTCCAAAGCCGCTGGTGTACTCTATGAATCTCATGCCTTACTATTTCTCTTCAAGCGCCTTGCTGGTTCGTCCTGTTGCTTTTGACTCTGTATTCGCCCCTCAAGATGCAGTTTGAGCATTGCCGCGCCGAGCGCGTGATAGCTTTTAATGCCGCTTTGCAAGTCAATTCCACTAGCTAGTGATAGTAATCCAAGCTCATTTGGATGGCATGGGGTGTATCCGAAAGATTTCAACGCCTTACATCGACTTAGGAGCATTTTCAGCAACGTCGTGTAGCAAGATGTGGACGACGTTTGAAGATCTAGATCCGTAAGGCCAAGGGCTGAGCTTGCGACTAATCGCCTTACTTATAGTTACATCTTGGAGTCCAGGCAGAGCCATGAAAGTCATCAACAAGCTGAGTGTATCTACATTCCGAAAGTTCCGATCCAATTGATGACTATTGTAAACTTACAAAGCTTTGGTAAAGTTTGGAACTGGTCGCCGGCTGTGACGATGCTACCGATGAGTGCCATCGTAGTCTCCAATTGGTTGTAATGGTTAACGTGAATCCTAAGTTCCTTGAGATTCGGAAGGATTGCAAGGATGAGTGATATGATGGTATCTTTATTTCCTCTCAAAACCTGTTGTAGCCATGGCCACAAGTTTCTAGCTGGAACGGAAGGTATCCGCTCAGTAATTGCATCTAGCTCAGCTTTTAACAGCAGCTGGTTCGGAGAACTCGTTGACGTATCCTGCTTCATTCTCTCCGTAGGGGTTCCAGTACTCGCAAGGCTTGCGGTTTACTATAATGGAGAGGTATTCTGAGTAGAGCGCAATCCAAGGTCTAGTACATACGCAGAACAACGCCTTCGATGTTGCTCCGACGTCGACTCCGGTAAACACGGCCTTTCGAATTCTATGTGCCCTAAGCGACCAACTTGCTAATTTACGGTAAAGACGGCAGGTCACCGAGAAATTGACGATGTCGTCCAGCTGTACGCATTCGGCAACATAGATTAGGAGTTATTTGGTAATCTATCCAACGACGTACGATATGATTTCTCAGATTCGAGGCTCGACGGATGAAAGATATGAGAAAAAGAGAGGCGCGGCAACAAAGAGTTGAGTCCCCGTATGCTCCAAATGTTACGTGTAGGGTTTGAGTTGGAAGGAAGGGCGTGGCTGTTGATGCGGCCTTTAGCGTTTGACTCCTGAAAGGCTCGTTGGCAGGTCAGCAAAGGATCAACTTAATTATGTGCCCAGAAGGTCCAACGACACGATGAGATGAGAATCCATAAAAGAAATATGCATCAAAAGACCAGGATGCTCGGTGTGAATAGCCTTGAAGCAAGCCAAATTCAAAGCGCAGTAAGTCTTGTTGGTTGATGTGATATCAACAAATCGAAAGAGCTTACATCAAACTGCTCCTTTCTCACTTCCATGACCCCTCCTGTCTCTTAATAAATACTTTGCTAAGTGATCCGTTTACTAGCGTTCTCACGAGACAGTAATGCTTCGACACCTCAATCTTGCAAAGATTCAAAGCCTCATGGTCTGTGGAGTCTCGGTGATAGATAGAGTTAAGGATATTTGCATAGACGTGATGAATAGTCTTTTACTAGCGTGCCATATAAGTGATGTCAAATATTAATATTAATATCGATGGCTCAGGCAAGGCACAAGAGTTTTGTCGATTGATGCTTGAAGGTCGGCTTTATGTAGTGAAGATGGAAAGTATATCAGGAATATGCGGAGGTGGAACTAAAACCGCAATGCTCATCGGAAGCAACGACCAACTTTGACAGCCGTGATCACAGGCGGAGCTTGCAGTCTTTGGAGGCTGTAACTGCTACTACTCACAAAACTCGGGCCTTTCCTGATGGCTTCGACGAAACGTTCAGCGCTAATTTCAATATACAGGGCAAGCTAGAAGCGTGGAATAATGGCAAACCCTCATTATTCTAGTGGCTAGGTCCCAGGCTTAGAAAATGCTAATTATTTGTCCTCGTAACTTCAAGGGTTCAAAGCTTAGTCTCTTGTCTTGTCGAATCACTAAGTCTTCTTACAGGTAAGATCCCTGGACCACTTGCACCTGTCGAAGGCCCTGCCATTGTAGCCTCTCCAGAACTGGGCGTTCTCCCCATAGCTACCCTCTGTTGATTTTGTACCCTCGCACTCATGAGCCAATGCAGTTGCATCCGCATCCCTCCGATGGCAGCATTCGTGTGCGTCAAATCTTCTTTGATGCGAAGGCTTTCGTTGATGACCATCATACTTGCCTTAGCGTCCAGGTCGGAAACAGCGGTAGAGACTCGGCCAACTTCGTCTCGAAGAGATTCGTGGAGGCAGAGAAGGTGGTGAGCTGTTGAATCGAAAGGAGCGGTGTCAGAACCATCACCAGAAACGGAAGGGGCATTTACGAGGCTGCCAGATGGGCCAAGTGTGTCCTGAATACTGGCGAAGGAGGTTTCCAATATCGAGTTCTTGTGCTGCAAATGCTTCAACGCAGCCTCATGGGCTTCAAGGTGTTCGTTTTGGATCTTGAGGAAGGGCACCAGCTTGGCAAGAGCGCAGGTCGGAAGGTGTCGATCAAGAATTGTACGTTTAGAGATGAAGTCGCAACCATAGAAAGCAGCTGTGCAAGGGAAAATGGCCTCGGGGCAGTGATCGATGTGTTTCTCGAGCTTGATGCGTGGAACTTCCATCTCACAGTCAGGGCATTGGACCTTGCGCTGGGTGCACTGTATGGTGCGATGGTACTCTATATCTCTTTCCAAGAATGAATGTCTACAGTCCTGGCAGCGCACGACATGATGAAAGCATCGATTTGCTCCCAAATCCTTTCTCTCGATTGTAAGTAGACAATCTTCTGAAGGACATTCGACCTCGGAGTAAGCACAGTATCGGTTGACATGGTTCTGAACAGACCCACGGGTCAATTCTTCGGTACATCCTAGGCTGTAGAAAGGACATTTGACTTTCAGCTCATCCAAGATGTGATTGATAATTTTCGGAACATGAGTTGAAGTTCGACTTGTCTTTCTCCGACATGTAGGGCAACATCTTGTATTCGGAGGCTGATGCGCCATTGCTTGGTAGACGCAGGAATGGCAGAAGTAATGATCGCAATCAAGCTTGACTGGTAATACAAACGGGCAGTGACATATGGCACACATCAGATTGTGATCAAAGGAGCCAATGTATTCCAAAGACCTTAGATCAATGGGGTCGGTCTTTGGCTTTTGTGGAAACCCAGCAATCGAGAGCAAAGGTGAAGATGACCGTGACGGTGACATTCTCCCATCACCGTATAGAACCCTTCTGGTCTCTTCTAGGGTTAAGGACGTTGGACGAGGGAGGTCTTGTATATTCTGTTCCCCAATTTGATCCTGAACTTCTGCCTCAACTGAAGCCTGGATACTAGGTATGTTTGAAGACTGATCATGTTGTGATATATCAGACATCTCAACGGTATGTATCAGATCTCCTCCCTTGTGTCTTTGGGACTGTTTGCTGGGATTGCTCGGTAGGACCCTACCTTAGTATCCGACCTGCATTAGCCTTGATCTCAGTTTCGGCTCACGTGATCAGATTGCTGGTACGCTCACCTCAGACTCGTGGCCCCGGATTAAAACGACGCATATTAGCTAGGCACCAATCTCAGAATATGGCAAATCCGTCACAACTCTACCTCTTAGCTGACCATATCAAACTTTCATTACTTGAACGGCAGCGAGCGATATCTTTGAACCTCGAGCCCAATTCCCAGGATGGACACATTTCAAGGTCCTTGGACTCGATGCGAGAGGGCATCGAAGTTTTAGAACAAGAACAGAGACAGAAAGAACAAAGTCGCGACTCGTAAGGTTGCGTGCCCGGACACTGATAAAGCGCATATTAATGAGTAACAGCTCTGCATCAGCCGATCTCCGAGACCAAGCGGAGCACCTGCGAATACAATTCGATGATCTGACATCCCAATTTCGGGGCTTCCCATCCAAATCTACTCCATCGGTCTCACAGCCCAATGACTCGTCCTTGTCGCCCGACTTTGCCCGCGCAAAAGACCCGCGACCTCGAAACCCCTCATCCTCATCCTTCCTCAAGCGCTCCGTCAACGATTCCCCAAATCCGTCCAAATCCGTCCGTTTTACAGACGCTCGTCCAGACGCCCTGGAGGAAGCAAATCGAGCAGCTCTGTTTCCTTACCGTGATGAGCCCGATGACGGGCGAACAGACCATACATCATTGGATAATCAACAAATTCATGAGTACCACAAGAATGTCCTTGAGGAGCAAGACGAGCAACTAGATCGATTGGGCGATAGCATAGGTCGGCAGCGAGAACTTAGTATACAGATTGGCGACGAACTTGACGAGCATGTACAGATGTTGGATGAAGTGGAGGTGCATATGGATCGGCAGCTGTCGAAAATGGGCAAAGCCCGGAAGAGCTTGGGAAATGTAGCTAGGAAGGCGAAGGATCATAAGCAGATTACGGTTATTCTGGTTTTGATAATTGTGTTGGTGTTATTGATTGTTATATTGAAATCATGAAAGGGTAGCATAGGTTGATCCGGTTTTGTGCTGCATTGGTAGGGGGAACCTTTCGTGAACGGATAGGAGGACGGCGTTGTGTTCTCAGATGGGATTGGAGTTTGGCATTGAAGGACTCCTGGGTGCTATATTAGAATAGGTCGATGACAGATAGTCATTGTTTAACCAAAGAAATTTTTTACTGGTACTCCATTAAAAGATGATAATCTGTACATCGGGTATTCGTCCATTTTCTAACTGAATACCTGCAGCTCCGTCCTACGGGTTCATCCCGAATCACTTCCCCTCCTCATGCTTCTCTTGCATGTGCTCAGCTGTTTCCTTTTGTAGATTGGCCGTATCCGCCTTCGCATCGTGTATCTCCCCTCTGTCCGCCTTGACCTAATTCACCCCACATCCATTAGCCTCAGGATATTCTCCGGATTTGGTATACACTGGCACAGATCGTACCGCAGACTCGCTGTTACTAGCCAACTCCTCCTTCCAGTGCCCCTTCCCTTCTTTTTGCTTGTTCAGTTGGTCATCCTTGTGATGATCGATCTCGCCTTTGCGTTCGTCCGCTGCTTTTTCAATTTTCAATTCAGAATGTTGTAAACACGCTTAAGCGCTAGAAGATATCGAAATTTGAGAGACCTACACCTATGGGTATCTGACTCGCTGAGGGCTGCCCGGAGGATGGTGTTGTGGAAGGGGCGGGATCTCGTGAAGGCGACAGAAGAGCGAGGGATTGAGCGAGTGAGGGTTCTGGTGAGGAAGGACATATTGAGATTGAGGGATACGTGTGACATTGATTGGTTTCAACGTTGGAGAGTCGGAAGAAGCAATGTTTTGGCCGAAGACTTCACACCTGGAGGACCTCGGTTGAGCACGACGTCATTACGGAATGGAGCCGCTACCGTAATTTTGATAGCTTCGGTTTCTGAGAACATTCCATCACATTGTCCTGAAAGTCGCTTTCCTCAGCAGATATGGTAAGAGCAGATCTGTCAAATATTTCTTACTGTAATTGCAAACCCGCTAGTGAGCTTCATGAGTGTTCCTTGTCCATCTCCTTTGAAATTATCTTCACTATGACGGCTGCCACGTACTGGCAAAGATCTCTGTGTCATGCGAGATAAGCCTTTCAGGTTACTTGAAGTGTTCACAAATCGAGCTGCCTGTCTTAAGATTATACGGACAACTAAGCATCAATAAACCAAGATATCGAGAGTTTGAACGGGCAGAAGGAAGAGTACCTGGCGGATTTACCGTCTTTTCCTTAATTATCCATTGATTGCTACCAAACATACTCTCCAATAATTACTTAAGTGAACATATCTTCACTTGAAAAACTGAAGCGATAGTTGCTTCTCATCGTGAGCTTTTGTCCAGTTCAGCTGCTGGCGGTAAACGGTCAACAAACAGTCGAACGAAAAGGGCTTTACGATTACCAGAGGTTGTTCATTTAGCTTTACCGCCACCTGGTACCGGCTCTACTACACATTCATCCGATCTCCCGTGTCATATCTGGAAGACCTCACAAAGTCAACGGAAAACTTTGGAATGAAATTGATTGTCCTCCTTTCAAAGTATACTGCGTCAGCATTTTACTGAGCCTTCTTTCCTAGAGAGACGCTGCTGTCTGAAGCTGAAGGCGGCTTCCTCGCAGTGACCGCGATATATCGCCACAGACCACGTCGATTTCCCAGATAAGCCCCAACTCCAGCCACAGTATTTACAAACCATGGTTCTAGCCCGAAAAGTTTGATGAATAGATACGGTATTATGGCAAGAACAAAGAACAACCGCAGCATGGGCTTAATGTTTGCTGACAAGTCCTCTATTAAGATGTCTTGAAAGCCAGCTTCTTCTAGCATATGTAGCAGAACTCCTTCATGGACGTTTGTTGGCATGGCGGCATACTTGTTGACTTGACCCATCGAAATTCTGAGATGTCTGGGCGCAGTGCTCGGATCTGTGTGATCATATTCGTACAGTGATAAGGAGCCCCCCGGTTTCAGGACACGAAAGAATCCTTCCAAAACCTGCCTAGGGTCGGTTGCATGGACAAACGTTTCTATTGTATAAACACCATCAAATGACGAATCTCCAAAGCTGAGATGATGATAATCCATTTTGCGAACAGTGACAGCCCTTTCAAGACCTTGCGCCTTCAGATCTATAAGATATCTATGTCAGCAACTCTCTTTTTGAGACAGAGCCACATGAGGAACGTGGCTCCAAAACCGATATTATCATTGTTCCGAATGAGAAGTACCCATTTCCCATGTTCTATGTCGGATGTTTTGGTCGGCGAAATGTTTGAGATATACTTACTACGTTGCGCCTTCTGAATATGATGATCTACAACATCAATCCCCTGAACGTGTAGACCTTTTTGAGCGAATCGTATTGCGACATGACCAACGCCGCATCCGGCATCTAGTACCTCAGCGCCCGTTTTTAGTTTGAGGGAACGAAAGAGATGGTCTTCCATTGCTCTTAACGCCCCATCAATGGGAAAGGGCCAGTATGTGCCCGGAACATAGTACCCAAAATGCCGTGTATCGCGCAAGAAAAGCTTGTAGCCGATTCTACTTTCAAATGAATGGTAGTATCTCTGCAGAGCTGGGTTGTTATTTATGTGTGAGTTTGGATTCGACGACATCTTATACGAGCGTCTGCGTATGAAATTTGTGTTGATTTCAACAACTTGCAGAGACCCACTTGCAGCAAACAGCGCGTCAAATCCTCGAAGATTGTAATTGGGGAGATTACTGATTTGGCTCGTTGATATCGAACGGAGTAATTTTTTGGAATGAATACCACCTGATTGCTTCAGGAAACCGATATTCGAAAAGGAACGAGCTCGCGCTTGATCTTCGGTTAACGCGCCAGCGCCCGGTCTAAGCGCCCGGTGATCCTCCCCCAAAACGGATCTCTCATAACGCCTTCTACTCCGCAGGTTCATAAGTGTATCATGATTTAAGCCGACAAACATCACGTCATTTTAGGCCTCACAGGCCCTGAGTTCATCTTATAATTAGCCGTTGGGCGATGGGTATCAGCTCGCCGTTCTATAGCAGATCTCCCGGCTTCCAGTTATGCTACGTGGACCATGAGCCACACATTCTTCGTTGACATGCTCTCAAATGCCTTCCAATAAGGACCAATCCAGATGGAGAGGTTTCCGTTGTCACGGACCTAGCGAGAACGAGGGAATTTATTGAAGTATGAGAGGAATAGGCTTGAAGAAAGAGAATGATGGCTCAACCCGCTCCTTCTCTGGAAAGCTGTAGAATATCAAATTATTAGTCCCAACTATCGCGACGTCGTAGTTTTTCGCAGATTAGGATTTCGAGTAGGGAACTATAGCAAAATCTTCAAAAGAAAAGGGAAATCCTCATCGCCACCTCCTGGATCTCCAACGGAACCAGATCTATACCTTCAATATTATGCGGTCTCAGGATAATGGTAAGTTGAGGTCTGATGGTCGTACCTTGTCGGAATGAAAAGAACGGTGCTGGCGTTATAATCTGACCGGTATGAGACTCGCTGTGGATCGTGAGTAAGACGACGGATCGTGAAAAGAGGCGACTCTGAAATTATCATGTGCCCTTCCCAATAATCTGTTAGACTCGTACAAAGTCACCATCCGTCCTCCTCCCAGTGAATTGACGGCAATCTGGCTGAAGAGCATAGTAAGCTGAAAAACGTTGTGGCGAGGCAATCTCTTTTCTCTTCCCATATACAGTTTAGTTCGTCGGTCTGCGGGGTATGTAAGTAGATGATCACCGCGAAGAGCCAATTATCCTCGTCATCTACCGGTAGACAACTGAAGGCGATGATGACTTTGTTCGAGCAGTAAGTTTGCTCCACGCGCCGTGTCGGTCTTGCGATGGCTAACAATCGTTCTAAGTTGCCAGACATCTGCGTCCGCATGTGTTCACGTGCATCGTCGGTCCCGATAAGGTGCCTGTCGTTGTTCATTCTACGGCTATATCACGACAGTCACGAACTTTGGACACTCTCGTGAACGGCCTATGTCGGAGGCACGGACAAGACTTGCTACTCAAGACGATGTTCGAGAAAAAGTTTCTAGCCTCCTCTGTCAGTTTGCATATACTGGAGACTATGAGACACCATCGTGTAATATTCTCCAAACGGATCCGATTGAGGGTTCTGTTGTTGCATTCCACGCTTCAGCCACTGTTCCTGAAGCTTCTGCATAGCCAGCACCGGTCACGAAGCCGTCCACCCCGCTAGACAAACTACGAAATGATTGTAGTGGCGGGTTTGGAAGGTCGAGCAAGAAGTTGGAAAAACCTTCTCGAAAATTATTGTTACAAGAATCTTTTGAAGAACTAGAGTACAATCCTGCATTTTCTAGACAGATTTTTGTGGACGCATGCAGCATTCAAGCTCATGCTGGGCCTGAGGAAGATTTCACGTCAGTCTTTCTAGCACATGCCCGCCTATATGTACTTGCAGAAAACTACGGGGTTTAAACTCGGAAAACGCTCATTTTGCGTAAAATCCAAAAGACACTTGTTCCGTTCACATTACACGAGACAGGGATTGGCGATGTGATCGAGTTGGTACAGTATGTTTACTCAACGGAGAACATTCCAGACCAAAATCAGCAAACCGACAAACTCAGAGCAGTTGTTGTCCTCTACATGGTATGCCAAATGGACGTCCTTTCAGAATCAGAGAAATTTCTTTCTTTCTTAGGGTGTGGAGGGCCCTTCATTCGCGATTTTTGGGTGAAAGTCAAAGTTCACTTTCTTTAAGGGCAAAGACTGAGTTTGGTACCTAATGTCAACTACTTGTGGGGTGTCCAGAGGCTGATTCGTACTGATATAATCAGTCCTAGAATGCTTCTGGCCAACTTGCTTTCCAGAGAATGTGTATGGAGTCTATAATGAATGCAAAGGATACGGAGTAGTGGAAGTGCGAGTGAAAGCTATACACGCAGCGATATCTTATCAACCTAGTGGCGTGGCACTTGAAAGTCCCATCGATGTCGAGATGGCCTTGTGGACATAGGTTTTCTACTCGTCTCGGATACGAACAATCAGCAGGTTCGAGGCGGAGAAACAAGTGGCAAGAATTATGCTAGCTTCCGTGCAACAAAATCATGTGGTGTAGAGCTGAAGCAAGAAGTCAGCGAGCAGATCCTCATGCGTGTCATGGCTTCAGTACTAAAATGAGCAACAGTGTCGAAGATGATCTTGTTGAAAGATTGTTTCAAGCTATGCTGTGTCACTGATTGAAGGAAATATAATGAAGAATGCACGCTTGAGATCCAGTACAGCAAAAGAGTGACGGAAAACTCGACAACGAAAATGACGAAGATGTAAGATGTGGTAGAGGTGTGAGAACAATGGCCTATCGCCAACTCTGCAACAATCATCCGAAGGGCACGCAAGAACCTAGGATGTTCGAATAGTCGATGCATTGAGAAAGGATATAAGGGCGGATGGCTATGCTTGGGGAAATATGGTGCAGCTGATTAACGGTCTCGAAAAGCCGTATCACATGAACGAGGCTCACCGTGGAATTGACCCCAGAATTTGTGCACTAAGCTACGTATGGCTGATAAGCATCGAAAAGGGTTGGGGCCAAAGGTAGAAGCAATGTTCTCGTCGTAGTGGAAAACACATGGAATGAAATTAGCTCGCATCGCAGTAATTGTAGGATGGCAAGGACTTTGAGAAGTAGAACGTGACAGCATATCGCCTCTACTGACAAGATGGATCTTTCCATGCTTTTCGTCGTTTCTGAAGCTATTTAATTCGTTCCCCCACCATAGAACAAAAGTCGTTCAATAGCTCTCTGTGCTCTTCTAGCAGATCTAGAAAGCCGGCTGCTCTTATCAACACATCCATCTCGTAACCAATATATCGCTTCAGCATACTCCTCATTGGCTCCGCTCCATCAACGGGCTCAGACGTTTGGGTATATACGAATCGAGCCAGGGCGACAATATCCCCTACACATTCTGGCCACAGAGTAAATATCGCAAGCGTTTGATGGAGATTCTTCAAGGCAAGCCTCTTCAGCGGCTGAACATCAAACTTTTCAGCAAAGACGTAGACATGTGCATGAGATAGAAATATGTTCGTGTAATCTTCAGAGGGGGCGGAGTTGGCACGGGGCGCTAATGCGGTGCCCTCATCAGCCGGCTTGCAGAATTGTAACTCCAGAAACGATTCTTTCATGGTTTCCTTTACTGTTCGAGAACGTGGTTCAACGTAGATGGAGGTGTGCTTTCTAATCCTCATTGGAGGCGAAAGGGAGGTCGGGGGTGTGGCCGAGGTAGGTCCAGCTGTGGAAAACGTGAGCCAAGTGTACAGATTCTATATAAGTTCAACATACCAGTCTGTTCGGCCAGTGCTACGTCTTGTGGACGATCATCAAACTCTGCAGCAGGGTAAAAGCCTGCATAGGCCCATTGGCAGAAACGAGTAAATGTTAGTCCATCAACCTCTTCTAACTCTGCTTCACCACTTTGCGCCTCGGACATGGGACCATTTATGAGACGATCAAGTGGCTTGGATACGTTGGCGACCAACGTTTTATGCATGTATATCGGCTTGCCATCCACCAAGAATCGGAATGGTTCGGAGCCAAAGCGACTAGTCCATTAGAACTTTGCTTGCTGGATTGAGGCGATTACTCACTCCATGACATCGTCAATCATTATGACCCCTCTACAGTTGCCAATGCTGTAGGTAAGGGATAATTTTCGGGGAGAGTATTACCTGTGTATTCGTCGGATTGATAGAGCTTTTCTCTCTCTTCCGGTCAGATGCAAATCTCAAAGCTTGGCTCTTGTATACACTAGATAAAGGCGTAATCCCGCACCGGTCAGCCTTCAAACGAGAAGCTTGAGCCTCGTAGCATCGTGGATTTGGAGATGTTCAGATACACAAGCCATCGACGATGAACATGGTGGCGGGCGGGGCCTGGATGCCAAGAGTCAAGTCCTAAAAAGGGGGTGCGAATGCTATTGAAGGCCTTACCTCCCAAGGCTTACTCGGCCTAACCAATCATCTTCCTAAGACGACCTCCAAGTTGTATCTCTTCTACTGTAGTAGGCCGAACATTGAAAGCATGGGTGCTTGGGGACAGTTTCTGTTCACTTGAAAGCCTTGCGTTATCATTACCTGTATCACGACCAATCTTTCTTTCATCCTCCCCCCCCTCCATCCAATTGATACAGATCTAATGCATCCGAACTCACCTACGTGGCCGTTTATTATTTGAACCCTGTCTTTATTATCACTGTTCCGACGAGTCGTGCATGCGAGATTGTGGGGAAGTGCATAGCAGCAAACGAAGCACCTCCAACCTTCGACGTGGCAATCTAATAACCCATCAACAGTCTATCAATGGGAAGCTTCGTCCTGCTGAGCGCAACGGAGCGCTATGCTGCTTCCCCGGGGAGCCGCAATCGTGATCGAGGAGAACTTGACCTAGAAATTGCTTACTTGGATATGCTCTAAATGTTCTCGCATTCTTCTATCCTCATACTGGCCGTGGTGGGCTTTCATGGGCAGATCTATCTACGTCCCAAAGCCTCCAAAGAAGCGGGGCAATTCTGGTTCAATAAGCAATATCATTGCTCGTGTCGTCTTGCGCCATTTTCACACCAAAAACGAGTTAATTTCTGCGGCATCTAGTCAGATTACCACCGTAAGTTTCTCTTTCATCTCGGTCTTATCTTCGATCTCTGCGCCGTCCTCTCTCGTTTTTCCATCTTGATGTGCAAGGATCTGTGCTGAGAACCAAGCCGTTTAACCGCCAAGGACTGACTGTTCTAAAGATGGGGCCAAGGGACTCGTCCGAGAGGAATGGGAATGCCCAGTCAAATGGAAGAGGCACACCAAAGGCAAAAATCACGAGGAGTTCGTCCAGCACCAGCCTTCGAAATCTGACGCAAGAGGATGTGGACGTGGGGATGAACGCCGTGTGCCATATATCTAAAATTCTGTGCTTTATGCAGACTTACCACGACGAGATTGATGATGTTGAGAGGGTATATGGTCTTGGTATTCAACAGCAGGCCCGGATCGATGAGCTCGAAACCATGGTGACCGGCCTCACTGTTCGCAAGGATCAAGAGATGGCTAGACTTTTGGACGAAAATTACTCATACAAAGCTGATGTTCACCAGCTTGAGTTGGACAAAGAGAAGCTCGACAAAGAAAAGGCAAATATGGCTGCCACGCGTACGGCTATGCAGTCAGACATGCAAAGGCAAAAAGATGAAGAGGTAGGTGAAGCAAAAAAACAAGTCTCGGAAAAAGCTACTGCTAGGATTAAGCGGATAAAGGAGGAGCTTGAGAAGAAGATTAAAATTCAGGAGACGGAGAACAAGGGACTCAGAGATAGCATTCAGACACACGAGAAAAATAACATAGAGGCTCAGAAGAACTTCGACGAGCAAAGAGAGGGTTTTCAGATTGAAAAAAGAAGTTCCCAATTATATATCAGGAGCGTAGAAACGGAATTACGCCAAATCAAAGCGCTATCCACGGTCTCGCCGCAGACCCCTCAATTCTAGTAACTATCGATTTTGTTTACTTTTCACACCGCATTACTAATTGACGATCTCAGTATCAATGGCTTCCGCGAATTGTTCGAGCGCATTCAAGATGTAGCGCTAAACGATTTCATCTTCTTGCCGGAGGATGCAAAGTCGGTACGCAGACCTGGTGTAGGTGTGGATTGATAGTTGCAGTACCAATAACATCTCTTATAGCTGGACAGCGACACTGTTCGAGGCCAATTGTGCAAGGCTAGTGGTATTTTCGAGTATCCGCTCTTATCTTCCGAAAGCGCAGTTTCTACGTTCCTGAAACAACACGCTATCCAGAACTTCATTTCCTTGAAGACGGCCTCTATCATACAGCGAAAATATCTCGCCGAATCTACGCCACCAGTGGAACCTCAGCCAGGACTCAAAACCATGGATTTCATTCTTGACGCAATCTCAAATGTTCCGCTGGCAAATCCGAGTCAGGAATTATCCTGGCGGCTAACCACGATTGACAAACTCGATCAGCTAGATTCACATTCTTATGCCAAGGTAGTCAATATATCCACCAAACCCAACGAAGGCGGCATTACGCAGGCTATCCTGCGCGAACTTCGTTACCTCCAGACTCCGAGCGAGCATAGACTCTCCACCAAACTTACAGCTATTGCCAAGCAGGCCATCAAGCTTTGGAGCGCCCTTCGAAGGGACAGTTGCCGAGTCTCTTGGGACTACGACCTCTCGACAGACGACCGGCAGAAATGGGATGTTGTGCATTACCAGAAGGCGACGAATAGCCCGAATGGCGCTATCTCACCCAGCGAAAACCTCGTGGCTAGACTCCCCTCGAAACCATTTGTGCTATTCCCGCGAATCACGGGCGTCTTTGACTCTGATAATGATGCTAGCCCTCGGATCTTGCACAACGGTTTGGCGCTTTCCCATCATTCTCCTGCTTTTATGGAAGGGCTGCAGGAAATCGAGCATATCAACCTTGCGACAAAGGAATTCGAACGCGGTCTGCGCAGAAGGCCCGGGACTCAGTCTTCACCGGTAATGGAGAATCATCAGGGAGAGGGGCCTGCTCTGCGTGGTGGCTCTAATTGAGGAAGTAATCTTTGGTCTCAGCGAACGTTCGTGTTGTGGGAAAGCGATAAACGGGCTGCAGTAAATTCGTTGGTTGCACAATCCCTCCATTTATTTACTTGTCTCCTATACGAGTTTCCTAGCTCTTTCTACGATAATGAACATGTTTTGCACACGGCCGTCAGACAACATCATACCTATCTATACAACATCCAAGCGTGTCCTATCTAAAGGGAACAACAGATCTCATGACGTGTCACGAGAAAAAATCCCCTGCAAATTCTATCCCTCACAACTCCCGTCCCCATCATCCTCCAGCCACATAATCTCAACTCCAGCAACCACACAACCCATACCCACCCCCCCTCCCTCGCACACGAACCAAAAAAAACCCCCACTACCCTAACTCCTATTCCCGGACCTTACTTACCCAAGAAACCCCAAGCGCTCTAATAATTTCGCTTTCCTGCGATCTACTGTAATGTCAAGAGTCTCAACACAACTCAACCCCTTTAATTAAACCAAAACCAGTCCCCCCCACCTATTTCCATCCTTACAAGAACCCTCGCAGGAGAATTCCCGTAGCAAGGGTTAGTAGTGGACCAAGGTGGAGCGAGCGTCGATAGGGAGACCAGGAAAATGTAGCCTGGGGGGAGGGGGTGGAAGAAGAAAAAAGGGGGAAGGGCTGGAAGTTGGAGTGGGGAATTTGGGGATGGGTTGGTATTGTGAGGAATATATGTGGCGCTTTTCTATTTATGCGGAGGGGTCAGTATTTCGCTGTGTGCTGGTGCTGCGTTACTGTGTCATCAATGGCTGCGTTTCTGCTGGTCTTGGGGTGTGGCTAGTGGATGGCTTGGGAATGGGGAATTTGGGAAGGAAGATTCAGGATCTTGGTGCTGGTTGAAGGGGATGGGGTTGTTTGTTTGAAGCGGGGGATATTCATGGGTGAGTATGAGACTTTTGGTCACACTTCGTTGGTTGTTGCGGCACTTTTGTAAGTGAGTGTCTTGGTTTATCCACGGATGAAATCAGGGTTGTGGCTTGCTTTGGACCTGCAAGCAGCTGCTTTGTGCAAGCCTTTAACCTCGACCTTGACCCCGGCGTCCTTCACCTCGATACGGACCTTGAGATTGGCCATGAACCTGACCTTGACCCTGACCCCGACCCCGACCTTGACCCTGACCCCGACCCCGACCATGACCATGACCATGACCCCGACCACGACCACGACCACGACCTTCATCATGACTGTTGCTTGAATTCCCTCTGGCGGAACTACTGTGGAAGGGAACAGGCGATTCTTGAGAAACATCCTGGAAATTCGGATTGTACTGCACTGGTACATCATCCAAGTTGCCATCTATGTGAGTAAGATATGCTGGTCGACCTCGTCTATGTGGGTTCGCGCGCTTCATGGTCGGCTTTGCGTCGGATCTGCATGGTTCTTTAGAGATCCCAGGCCCTTTCTTTTTCTGTTGACGGTCCATTGTCGAGGATATGGTCGAAGGCTCCGGGACATCGTCATCCTCAGATGTACTCCAGCCCTCAAATTCAGTACATACTTTTGCTTTCGCCTCCTCACATGCAGCTTCGATCCTCCTGCGTTTCTCAATCTCCAGATCTTCCGCAGTTCTTTTGTTTTGGGTAACATCTAGCGCAATTGCTATCATGACACGAAGGGTATAATTCGCGTCATTGCCAGCATTGTGCAGGTGTCTAGCGGCTATAGAATATCGAAGCAGCAAGGTACTGAGAGCAGACTGCCTCGCGTCACGCTGTGCAGCTTTGTAGAGGTCGGAAGTGTCAATGCAATCCGATATCATCCGAGTCACATTGAAACCTAGTTCCGTAAGATATTTTATATCGGCCGTAACATCGTGTGCAACCAGCACAACCTTGCGTATTCTGTTCGGATAATTGCTAAGGGATGACGGTGAAGGATTGAAGCATTCTTGTAAGGTTGAAACCACGTCTCGTTGGTGAATCCACTCGCTTTGACCGAAGTGGAACTGGTCTGGACATCCTTCAACATGAACTTTGTTGAGACGGTGACTGTGCTCCCGTATACGAAAATGGCGAGATCGCATCTTTGCAGCCCAATTGTTCCCTTTCGCTTCGGGTAGAACTCCAAGGAGATCTACAGTGTCGAGCGTAGATATACCGATTTCCGTAATAAGCCTCTGGTTAAACTCAAAAGCTTCGACATCAACTGAGATAAAGAATACGAACGAATTGAAATCATTGTGCAATGATTCGAGATTCCCGTGTAACGAAAGATCTGAATCCGCTCGAGCCGTGACTGTGAGATGTTCAAGATCAGAACAAATAGCTTCTATAGACCCCGTCGTTGAGTTGCGAGGGGTACACAGTCCAAGATATTGCTGTGTGCGTTTGACTTGCTGCCGCCACTGTTTCTGCTTGGAGAATCTCTGCAACTTTTTCGAAATGAATTGTTCTTGAGTCTTGAAGCGTTTGGCCTCATCCTTGAGCTGCATCTCTTTTTGGAAGACTTGGAAGCAAGGGTCATCATCGCCATCATGGCCTTGGATATCGATTCCATCAAAGGACATGTCTGGCTGAACGATATGTTGTTTCCGGAATCAATGAACAGCAGTGGGTTGCTGTGGAGTTGAAGCTGCCGGTGAGGGTAGCAATTTCCCGTATCTGCAACTTCCCGACATGGTTTGTTAAAGTGTTCGTTCCTTGACCCCGCGAAGCCCGCTCCAAAGCCGTTCAAACTGAGGTGCTGCACTCTAGGTCACGAATGATTTGCCAGTGCACGAAAATCTTGCGACTGCTGAAATATTTCTCCATATACAGTCAAGAACTTTATCGGACTTGCGTGTGGCAATCCCAAGTTTCCGACCATCCTAGTGCACAATCCTTCCAAAGCCCATGACCGGCTGCGCTTTTAGTGAGATGATACTCGCGAGGCCAATCTCTTCGTTGGGCAGAAGAGCTTCTAAAAGGTATACCAATCTAATTGGGCTGTTCAGATGACGCATACTTCATGTGCGACCTAGCAACGAGAAGTGGAATTGTTGATTAGAATAGAAACCTTCAGCGGGCCACGGACAGCTGCCAGACTGCGTTCAAAGGTTTGACGAATCAAACAAGTCTTAGCACGGAGCTTCTCGCTCGCTGAGGAAACGCTGAAGCTTGTCTCGCTGCTTTCGGTGATATTCACAGAACATTTCAAGAAAAGATGGAAAAATTGGGCGAAAGCAAAGAAAGAAAGGAGGTTGCGGTCCGTCCTAGGTCGTTCTGGCCGGCCAGCCAAGCCATTTGCCCCAATGCGTCGTCAGATAATGTCTAGTCTTGCAAATTCAACATCCCTTCTATATATAATGCTCCAGGTTTACTTTAGTTGTATCAAAGTTTTCATTATCAGCTTCCGATGATGATGTCCTAGACCTTTCACAGCTGGCTGCACAACTGTACTTCGTAAAAAGACGAAATGAGGTGCGCGAAACTTCAAAGATACACACGCCTAAGCTATATAAGTAATATTCGTCTGGCAAAAAGTATTAACATCTCAGGGAACCAGCTTATATCTTATTGGAGCGCTCTTCCATGCACACGAACCCCCGTCGAGCACTACCAAAATCTCTCATCCCGCTTAAAATAGAAGCCATCTCCATTCCTGCACTCAGGCACAGACTGATAGCCTAGCACACTCTCGATAAAAGCGACTACGAGGATGGGATTCACATTCAACCATCTTCGTCGCTCATCTACTGGCTCGATGGTGACCGCATCGAAAAGCAAGCCGAGGCCGAAATACGATTCTTGGAGCTCGACTTTCAGGAGTGGAATCTGTGGAGAATGTAGAGTATCGTCTCAGTTAAGTCCGAATGCGTATTTGGCTCTGCTGTGTTGGGAAACTTTAGATGAAAGTTGAGAGTGATGGCATATCTATTGACGAAGTGACATGTCTGACGACTAGGTAAGATGTATAAGGAGAAAACTAATTGAAATTCGCACCTTTCTAGTATCGTTTTTCAAAGTCCTTGTCCACTTCGAGAAGTAGCCTGCAAGTAGCTCTAGACTGGGGTGATGACTTCCTTGCACTAGGATACCGCTTTGGGTCATCTTTACCGTCATGTGGTATGGTATTTGGTGCAAGAATAATGTGTCCGGCCGAGCAAGAGTATAGAGTTGAGGCAACGTCTGCGGTGTAATGCGTAGATTCTGCTTAGGTGAGATCTCACGATTTGATGGCATTTCCTCATCCGCCTGTCCTTCATCGTCAATGCCTTGGCTTTGCAAAGGTACGTCCTTTGTGGACGTAGTGTTGAAGAGGTTTTCAAGATCAGTCATTATGGAGGAAGACACGCTGGGATATGGAGGCGGCGACTCTGGAATCGAGATGATAAACGAAGAACTAGTGTTCTCCCACTTTGTCCTGACGCGACAACCGGACCTGGTCTGTCAAAAAGTCATTAAATGTATGCATGCTCTTCTTCGCGGCAAACTTGTTCCCAGATGCTCGACTAACATCTACTTGGACCTTCAAGCTTCTGCCACATGTCTCTAACAATTGCTCGGTCCAGGCTGCATGAGCATCATCTCCCAGCCTGGTATTCATGCATTCTGTCCAGGACTTCACAACTCCCACTACAGTTGGTACGAAGATTCCTTGGTCCGAATAATGTTTCCCTAATTCACGCCAGAGCATAGGAGCTTCCAGCGCCACATCGACTGGCAGTCCGACCACTTCGGATAGGGCAGAAATTGATTCTCGAACCGGAGAATTCGCTTTCTCCCAATGATCCCGTAGACCTACGCGGATCTTCAACGGGCTGTCTGCTAGTTAGAATCGCTGTATCACAAGCAACAAGTTGGAATAAAGACAGACAGTTGTGCCATTGCCACTGGAATATCCCGATGGGCACTTTGCGGGAAGGACAGCTCGTTAAGATTGCACTGATAATCGAGAACAGAAGAAGAGATATTTTGGCGAGTAGGCGCAATCGCTCTTGGAAGTAGCTTAAGTGAAGGCGTATTTTCCAGCTCTGTGCATTGGCCGAAACGTCTCGGCTGTGAGGTCCTGATTGACGACTCTTATCAACGAACATGTCGAAGAGCAAGGTTGATAACAAAATTTCTTTGATGTAACCCACAACATGACTTTTTGGCCCCAAACCAGCATATACGGAGGATGCCCAGGCCATCATCCCAATCTTGGTGGGTTGTTGGGGTAGATTTCACGGTCTCCTCTACTTTCAGCTCTATGCATCTTAAAATCCCTGACGTTCAGCTTCATGCATGTTGTGCCGTGCCGATACAACAGACAGGGCTGTAAGGTTACTTTCGTCGCTTTTAAGCGAATGTACAGGCTGCAAGATCCACCAAAGATCTCAGCCTTTGACACTTTTATTTCCTCTATTCGCGATCTTCGAGTCTCGATGTCCTTGAAACCAATCAGGTGTAACAGGGCTCTGCATTTACATGTCTCACGAATATGCTGCAGCTTGTGAGTTCTTGCCAATGCTTGCATTGAGCCTTTGGGGGCCAGTTTGCAGTCCATTGTGGGAGCGCAGTGCAGAGATACTGGAACAAGAGAAGTGAAATTAATATAAAGGAGTGGATCTACTCACCTGGAGGAACATCATCTCTTCCATATCGACTGTCTTTGCCATGGATTTCCTCAAGAAAGCAAAAGCATCTCTGAAAGACCTCGAAGGGGATCTGAACAAGGCCACTGCTTCCTTGGGCTTGGGCATAGGCAACAAAGACGAAGCTGCTTCTACAAACACCACGGCAGCCAGCACTACCATGAACACACCTGCCTCTTCCGTGGCTCCCAGTGTCGTTCCCGAAGCCTCAAAAGCTAAGCTTCCACTGGCTGTCCGCAAGAACGGTATGTAGTAGCCTTTGGCGCTTCTTTTTAGAGATGTATTAACGTAAAGTCATCGCTAGTTCGTGATAATTGGGAAACGAGGAAATCAGAACTGGAGGCCAAGTTTTCCGAGTTGGTTGGTGTCCCATGGACTGCTCCTATTGATGTTGGCATGGTCTATGGCTATGCCACAGCTGCTTATGCTAAGGAAAATACTGGGAAGATGCTTGCAGAGTATGTGTTCCTCCATGTGACTACTGTCTCTGCCACCGACGGTCCTGATGGATGAGTCTTCCCTTCTGTTAGCCTGCGACTTCGTCTTCTGACAATGCTTCTCAAATTCGTGTTTGTACCGAAAATGCGGCACCATCACTCTCATTATTGTTGTCGGGATTGCTGCTCAGCAGTGTGGAAAGCACACCTCGTGATTGTTAGCTACAGCGAATATTGCAGTCACATACTAACAAGAACCACACCACAGTTACATTGATCGAACTACTAGCAACCTCGAACGATACCTCGAGAAGTTTGGGCAAGAGGGGAAAAGAGAATTGAACGAGCTTGCTTTCAACCACACCATTGTACTCGAGCCTACCGATGACAACACCAGCAGTTATAGCTATGATATCTATAACGGCAGTCTCCGGATCCTCTTCGCCAAACAATACCTGGGCTACAACTTGAGTTCCCCGAGCGAAGACATCGCCAAGGCCGTCAATAACGCTGGAATCGCATCTTCTTCCGGATCTGGCTCAGGGCCCACACTCGATTTTAATGCTAAGAGCAGCATCCGTTCTGACTACGAGCCCCAGGTCGGAGAAGTGAAAGAGAAGATCGAGAAACTCCTTGCACTCCCAGTCTTGACGCTCACGCCCAACTTCGAGCACAATTTCGCCGCTCTCGCCAAATATGCGCAAGCTGGAAGCTCAAGCGACCTCGTACCCGAGTGGCAGAAACGGATCGGTTATTTGACTCTATCTTACTTTGAAGGGCTTGCGCATCAGCTTGAGTATGCTGGCTTTGGCAAGGATGAGATGCTTCAAGAGGGGTTGCAAGATGCGGTGGAGAAGAATGAGATTCAACTGCGGATTGTTGATAGGTTGGTTAAGAAGAGGTATCACGAGGTCTTGATTGAAATTGGGGTTTTGATCGTGCAAACCGTTCCGAACTATTGGGGAACTAACACTTCAAGCGTGGGCCAGGAAGTTAGGGATCTTCTGTAAGGATCCAAAATTCGGACTGGTCAGCGACGACCAGAGTATTGCATACTGCATTGACATAGACGTTAGTAGAGTTAGGAACAAGTGTCGAGTACGACATGTCTTGTACAGGTATCAACGATGCATAAGAAATCGAACGTTGGCTGCTCATAGGCCAATCATAAAATCAGAGGCTTTGTCAGCTTCGATAGAAAGAAATTTCGGGATCCAGCCAGCTAATGGCACTTCTTGTATATCGGAAACAAGACTTATCGAAGACTAGTGACCTTGATATACCATTAGTTAGAAACGTGCTGTTGGTCTGCATCGATGCGGTTGCCGATAGGATACACGTGGCGGGAGATGAGATGATTGGACGTGAGGGAGGCTTTTGGGACATGTCTTCGTCGTCTTCGTCGTCTGACCGTCTGTCTCCCTTTAAGAAAGTAGCTCCTTATCTATCCGTATCACGGCGTTTTTCCAATCGTTGGTGGACGATAAAATCAATCATCATAACGGTTCGTCCCGCGGGGGAAAGATGGTTTAGTTGCCTTTCGAACCCCCTTTCGTCCCCGATGTACTTCCGTATCGTACGGTTCATACCGTGTTGGCTTCGGAGATCACCTGACTGATATTGCAATTCCACCGAAATTGACCTCCATCGCCTTGGCCAGTAAGAATACGTCATTTGCATTTATCGACAGCGATGAAGCAAGATCCACGGAGATATATCTTCAAATACCTCCGAAGCAACTTCAGCTTTGGCAAGGTGTGTCGTGCGCGCGTGGTGGATGTCGTAAAGTGAGTGGCTGGGGACACTACTGCTACGGAACTATTACCACTATAAGGCCTTGGGAAAGCCACAAACACGATGGTGGAGTCAACCTATCAGAGATGACCAGGTCTCGTCCTTACCGGCACTTGTCATGCTCTTGGAAATGTCAAACAGCGCTGGACCTGCAGTCCATTACCGGTCCTCCGTAGGTAAGGTAGGTGGCCAATGGGGATGAGTATCATGACTCTGCTCCACCAGACCGTTCTAGCCCCACGTGACGGAAGAGCTACCACAGTACTGTACCCAGTACGTAGAGTCAGAGTGTTATTACCTACCTTACAATTAATGACAGGGGCGGAGAGCCATAAGGTAGTACTAAACAGACTGCAGTGCTAGAGATTACCCTGGGCGTGACCTAGAACACCAGTGACACCAGTAACAACACCCAGAACTCCTTTACCTTACTGGGCCACCTGTCCACTCAGAAGCCTTCCCAGGAAACCCTCTTTTTCCCCCATCTGCCGTATCACCCAATACCCTCCCACTACTACTTATTACCTTACCCTACCTTTTTCACGTCACTTCCAAATGCGATCAGCTTGTCACATGCGCACAAAGTGAAGATCCCCCCCCCAAGACCAAGATCAGCCATCTGGATGACTTCACTCCTTGCTTAGTCTTGCAACACACCCGCCATCTCACCACGACATTGTCAACGTCAAATCCTCAACACCATGCTCGGTCGCATAATGTAGACGTCAAATTTCAGCCACAGTTCATTTGATTGCGGGTCGACCCTTGATTACGCGCTTAAAGTGCCAACACCTAGTCCACGAGGACAGCCCCCATCTATGCCAAACGGAACAATCTAAATCTATCACGCTGTCGAGTCTCTTATGTTGGCGTCGCAATAGGCGGCGCAACGATGGCGGAGAGCGAGGACTAAGGGGGTCGACTGACCACACCATGGCCTTTTGGCCGTTTGGCCGCAAGAAGAAGAGGAAGCCAAGCAAGTCAAGTGAGAGAGAGAAAGATATGGGTGCGTCTAGGAATAAATCTTCCGAAGGTGGTGCAACGAGGGACCCTGGTCAAGATGCTACAGCCGACCTTTTCCCCTCTAATTTAAGTAGAAAATCAAGTCGGAAAGGGAGCCTCCGCAGCAAGCAGCGGAGCTCATCGCAGAAGCTTACGAAAGCCCAACAGTCAAGACACAGAGACTCGGAAAAGACAGATTCTCTACCATCGGGGCCTCCGCCACTTCCATCGGCTGCGGACACGCGTGCTATTCTCGATCAAAAAGGTTTGCCAGGCACTACGAACACTAAAATCTCGCTGCCTCCTTCAGATCGCGGCGATGTACCGTCATACTACTTCCACAATCCTACTTCGATGTCAAGCATACAGCCTGAGAGGCTTAATGCAATGGATAGAGTCCCAACGCTAAAAGGTAAACGCAGCGCAACCGACACGAACCTCCCACGACGCAAATCAAGCAAGAGAAAAGCAGACGACCATGCTCGAGAGCAGGAGATCAAAGCCATGAGCTCGCCCATGCCAATACCAAACCGTGGCGCAAATTACGGGAGTGGGGTGCTTGCGCGTGATAGCAAGAAGATTCCTAAGGGTATGAATCGCAATTTCGAAAGACGTACGTCAGACGTCTCACTGCCCATGCCAGAGTCCTTGCACTCGTCAATGTCAGTAGCATCCGACCAGCATGGCTTCAAAATCCGAGCCTTTGATGCACTCTCACCTCGACCCACCATCCGATATTCGGAGAACCCACGGTATGGTGCTATATCAAGTGGGCTTGGCCCATCGAGAGCGTCGACTAGGAAGGAGAAACAAGCAGTGGTCCCTGAAGAGGTATTGAAGTCGAGAAAGCGGGTCGATGACTTGGCTGATGATCTCGATGCTGGAAGTCTAAGAGAGCTGATGGAGCGGGACCGGCGCAGGACGGAGAAGAACCGGCAGTCAGACCAGGAAAAGCTACAACGGAAGCTTCAAAGAAGGGCTCAAAAGCAAAGAGCAGAGAGCTCTTCGGCTCAAGAGGACATGGGCGAGAAGGCTACGGGCCAAGATGATGTAGGACTCGGAATAGGAGGAGCTTCTGATGAGGCGGGTGCTACGAGAACACCCGAGTCTTGGCTCAAGGACCCGTCGCCAGAGCACATGCCCTTACGAAATCCATTCAGTGATCCCGTCGCTGGACAACAGACATCTCACCTTGAGCAGCCCACACCAACAGACGAACCTGAAGAACCAGTTCTTGAGACTGCCAAAGCAGTACGGTTATCGCAAGCAAGCATGTCACCAATCACATCTCCGACCCCACATTTCAACGAGCCTTCGACTCGCTCGCAACTTACGCAATTGAATACGAGTAGTACCCCGGATATCCCAGAACGCACAGAGCCGGAGCGTAGAGACTCTGACACTAGCGGAAGACTTACGAGCAATTGGAGATCAATATTCAGGCGCAGTGGGACTGGAGGAGAGAGGAAGTCGGCAGACCGAGGGAGAAAAGCTCCCTCGGAATTCTCAAATACCTCCAGAGAGTCATTCGCACGACAGATGCCCCCTACAGCATTCAACTCGAACCGGGTCCCACGGGCCAGATCAGGGACCCCTGTGCAATCTAGGTTTAAAGAAGACCTGCCAGAACTGCCAATGTCGCCTCCTGACTCTCGAGTACAATCTCCAGAGGTCTCATCGCAGACTCAATTGCCTCGGTCCAATGACGTTGCACCAGGCATTTTAGGAGTTACCGCGAGTTCCGCACAGCCACTAGCCGATATCCATCCTGCTTTCCGTGAGGAGGTCGCGTTAAGTAGACACCAATCGGTACGATCGGCCCATTCTCCAGATGGACCATCAAGTGCCGTCCTTTCACAGTCGCTAGCATCGGTTGACTCTGAAGGATCTTGGTTGACGGGCCGTCCTGTGAAGAGATCATCTCAACAATTGAATCCGTTTCGTGAAAGTGGAAGCTCTTTGCAGAAGCGTTGGCAAGAACTCAGGGGATCGGAGGAGGAGCTTGGTATTGAGGAAGCTGAGCAAGAGGATATGGGCGCCCTGACACCCAGTTCTGACGAGGTCCTTGGGGGGGCACGCTCACGGAAGCCTCAAAACCTGGCCGATGACTCTGGTATTGCTGGCGATAGCGAAGATGACTTGGAGCTTGATCCTACGTCAAGTTCGAAGACGAAGGATGAAGGAACATGGCACGGCGCTGTCGGCAGGCATCCAACTATCGTGAGACAAGGACCTCGAGCTAAGTCCAGGGAAGGCCTTTTGAACGACTTTCAAGCCGGCGAGTCTGCTGAGTCTTCACCTACGGGCGGAGATTCACCTATGGGACAATTAACAGCGCCAGAGATCCCATTCATTCAGCGAGCAACCAGCGTGGATCTTGGCAAAGGACATGTGCGGCACATCAGTGCAGGTAGCGCAAGGTTATTGAATCTCCCTGCACGGAGCTCTATAGAGTCTAAGCGACTGAGTTCTACTTCAGGAGAGCGGAGTCCGCGGGGTCCGCCATCTCCAAGGCCTGGTGCTACCGATGTAGAATGAGCTGGGCCATTTAGTTCGGAGCTCTGCGCCTGACACGACATTCATTTACCATTTCCTTGTGTCTACTCCAGTACGTTCCCCTAGCGATGACGGTTTCGATCTTTGTGCTATACCCTTGCCTTGCACTGGCACCGACACCGACTCACGGCTGGTTTTACTCGCTAAAGATCTTTCCTACCTACTGGCTACCCATACTGCCTGGGATTTCTTGTGAATACTATCTACGTGGGCGATCCTACGAATCGGATGCCATATGCAGCCGGAGCAACGGCTATCAATCGAAATTTGCTCTTGGCTACACGGAATTTGAGGCTCATCTGGCTATATTAAACCGCCATAGTTCTAATGGTAAGAATCTGGTTTCCTGCCTAGGGTCATGTCGCTCGCTTTATTTCTAGGTTTCACTCTATGGGAGGAAAGAGGAATCCTATGCCGTTTCCTGAGGCAGTCGAAGTATTAAAAATGTATCATATCGGTAGTAGCAAGAGTGGCACTTGCTGCACATAATGGAAGCAGATAATGTACAGATATTGTCCCGCACTTTGCTGGTGACAAACCTATTAACGATATGGAGTGACCTATTACCACAACCTCTACGACCATCATAAAGAGTAATCGATCCAGAGAGTGCAGAATGATTCCATCGTATTGAATATCTCAAATCCTTTAGATTTGGCATCAAAAGGCTGAGCAACCTCGCTTAATATAGATTATGGCGCCATCGCGCATTATTCCAAATCCTTTCTCGCCCCTTCCCTTCCGCATTATTCACCCCCCACCCCACCCTGCGTCATCATCATCCACCGCATCCCATTCACGCACCTTCCATCTAAGCACCCCCCCCATACACCTTCTCTCTCTCTCTCTCATCCATATAAACCCCAATCCGCGCACCCAAATTCCTCACACTGGCATCATCAATCAGAAGAGCACTGCTTACCAGCCCACGATTCTATCAAGTCCCGAGCAGAACATTCACGAAGAGTCAGGTTCGGTGTTTTCGGGAAACGGCCGTCAAGATGGTTGATGCCAAGGATGGGGGTGTGCATAATTTGAAGAGGTGAGTTTTGGAAGAAGCCTTGTTACGCACAGTAGCTGCTACGTTGTCTTTTGTTCTGCCCGCTCTCCGTTCTAACCCTCAACCTTTATCCATCTCCCTGCCCTCCACTCCCCACGGCTAACACCTCACAGCTCCTCCGACTTCCGCACCGCCCTCTCAGACCCCTCCCTCATGATCCTCGACTGCTTCGCCACCTGGTGCGGCCCCTGCAAAGTCATCGCCCCTGCCGTCGTCGACATGTCCAAGAAATACAAAGAATCTGCCCGTTTCTACAAACTCGATATCGACGAGGTGCCGGATATTGCGCAGGAGCTGGGCATTCGGGCGATGCCGACGTTTTTGATTTTTAAGGGCGGGGAGAAGGTTGGGGAGGTGGTGGGGGCCAATCAGGCGGCGTTGGAGGCGGCGGTGGTGGGGCAGGTGGAGGAGTAGGCCGTGGTGGTGGGATGATAGGGGTTTCTGCGTGTGGTTGAGGGTTTTGGGGGATGGGAACGTTAGATATCGAGGGGAGCGGTAGGCTTGGAGGATGAGTTCGGTGGCTACGGTCTTTTGATTGCAAGTGTGTAGCACAAAGAAGAGCATTCATATCCTCTCATAACCCATTTCCCCGCATTCCCTCGCAAACTGCACCCGCCAGCTCCCACCAACATCCCCATTTTCTATACAACAAACCCGCATTAACTCTACGATATTGTCGGATGGAATACCTTTCCATTCTCATCATCCTAAACGCTCTAACCTCCCGTCCTCAGTACTCCATTCACTTTTCCCACTCCCCCACCCCCCGGGATCTTCCCACCGTTACTTACTCGCAATCCATATCTCCATGCATCCACCTGTAACATACCTTAGAGCCTCATCATCTCCTCTTTCAACTTTATATTCATCGTTTCTTGCTTTTGCGATCTGCTGAAATTGTATCTTGATTTTTTAATACTGTCTGGTGGTTTTTTTTTTGTGGGGGGGGGGGGGGGATACGAAAGAAATGGGGGAGTAGGTAGGTAGGTGAGCTTTCTTTCTCCGCTTCTTGTATGTGTACTCATTATCGGTCGCTCCCCCCCGGGAGCCCAATCTGCGGAACTGATGAATGTGTAAGAGTTTTCTATTGTCGTCGATGATGAACATGCCGTTTGTTGGATTAGTTAAGGTATAGTTGTCCAAGGGCGTATATAGAGCGGGCGGTTTGAATTAGATAAGCGCTTGGGAGGAGAGGGTGGGCTTTGAACTGATGAAAGGGAGTGTGACTGTGAGAAGTAATAGGATATTGTGGGATATTGTGGGATTCGATACTTGTTGGTGGGACTTGTGTGCTGTTTGTGTGTGGTATGGATAATATGATAAGGGCTTCCCTATAAGGATATTTTACATGATGATATACTTTATGAGATTTAAAGGGATTGTTTTGTATGCCCGGCCTTTGATATACTGTAACGATATCACTCTTGGTAACGATGTGGGTTGGCGGGATTTCGGACATTGTTATACAGAGACATGCACAGCACCTAAATGATTGTCGATAAAAACCCGAAATGAGAAAAAGAAACTTTCTTACGACGGCAGTGCTCAGCACCCCCCCGTGATCTCTACTACTACATACTACCTAATTACTCGCGAGCGCCATTTACCTTTTGCGAGTAGATAAAAAGAGGAAATCCAAGGTATGTATGTTTCCGTCAATTCTAGCTAGTTGCTTTTAAACAAGAATATGGCTTCATTCAGCATTGCTTTTGCCTATAACTACTAATAACTCTTTTTTCCCTTGAGCCTTGGTCCGGACAGCTAGCTGGTCGTATCAAACAGAAGAAAAAACCGCTTTCTTGACTGAGAAGAAGCTCGCTTCTGCGGAGCTAGGCTTTTTTCACGCTGCTGCGGAAGAGCACTGGAAGTCATCACGCTCGCCGGTTGATGCTCGTTGTATTGCCTGCTGCCGTGCTGGTCGCAGTGGCTCTAACTTTGGCAGCTAGTAGTAGAACACTCCCTCTCTTCCCATCTCGGATTCTCGTTCTTGGATTGTTCATTCCAGAATTAGCGCCTGTTCCGTTATGATGAGATAGACTATGAATATCTAAATAGAATTGTTCCAAACTATATTCACATTTTGGCCGGTTCGTCAACCAACACGTTACACCTCTGCTCTGGGCTAGATTAGTGCTTAAAAGCACCAAATCAATTCAGTCTGTCCTTGTCGACTCAGCAGGTCACGATGGTAGAGGCTATGGCTGCGGTCTCGTTTGTTTCGGCTTTGCTGGACTTATTGACATCAGTTGCAGGGTGGTGAATCGACTCAATGGCTTTCACTCAGCGACGCAAGAGGTGCCAGATGCATTCAGGCACATAAAAGCCCAGGTACCCATAGCAATCGACAGTCTGAGGCGAACGCAGGCCGATGCTCTAGCAGGCGGCGTGGATCTAGAGACACAGAATGCTCTCAAACCCACAATGGAGGGGTGTAAAAGTGTAATCCAGCGCATGGATAAGATACTGGGAAAGATCTTACCGGTTGAGACCGACTCTTTCTGGAAGAAGACAACGAAAGTTATCCGAAGTCTTCGCCAAGAAAGGGAAATCGAAACGCTGCTGCAGGAGTTGCACCGTTACTTAGCAGGAGTAACTCTACATAATACAAGTGGTAATAGACCCGCGACCCTACCGACGCTGCAAAGGGTCGTGATGATTCCAGGAAATCGGGATCCTAATTTTGTCGATCGACCAGACCTGTTCAGCGAATTAGAAGCAAATCTCGATGCCAATGGCCGTACGGCACTGGCGGGAATGGGAGGCGTTGGGTAAGCCTCCCCAGCACAGTCCTGTCGTGGATGCAGAGAAAGAACCAGCATCATTCTTCTATGTCCATTGTTATTTACCAATCTATACATTACTGTAGAGATCTTGGTCTAGCGACAGCTGCTCTATATTTTGATAATTATTCCACTTGCTGATTGGTCATCATTAGGAAGACTCAAATCGCTATCGAGCAGTGCTACAGATTTCTCGAAAGTCATCCAACAGGCCATGTTTTTTGGGCTCATGCAGACACACTGTTCAAGTTCGTTCAAGCGTGTAGAAACATCGCCGAAAATTTGCGACTATCAGACTGGCAAGATCCAAAGACAAATGCTCTACAACTACTGCATCAATGGCTTGGCGATGATCAGAATGAGCCATGGCTTTTCGTAATAGACAACCTTGATGATCTTGATGTTCTCGAGACATCCCTGCCGTTTGAAGATAATTCATTAACCCTGCTTCAATTCTTTCCTCCAAATACGAATGGTGCCATTATAGTGACAACCCGGGACAGGCGAGTTGGAGAGCGTTTGACTGTGAGAGGTACAACCACTACTGTCTTGCCAATGACGACGTCAGAAGCTAAAGAGTTGTTGCGCTCCTATGTTTCGTTGACGATGAGTTACGAACTCAATGAACTAGAACGTCTCGTTGAAGCTTTAGACTGTTTGCCTCTGGCAATTACACAGGCGGCGGCGTACATGATCGAGCAATTCATGAGTGTTGGAGATTATATGTCTATTCTTGAAGACAGCGACGAAGAGATGCAAAAGCTTCTAAACGAGAGTCTGAGTGATCGTAGACGGGTCAATCACGAAAGCAACTCTGTCATCAAGACTTGGAAGTTGTCATTCGAACAGATCATCAAACAAAATCCTCGCGCAGCAGATATATTATCACTCATGTCCATGTTTGATCGAGAAGAAATTCCTTCCGTTCTGTTGAATCATAACGGGGAATCAAAACGTATCTTCAGTGAAGCTATAGCAACGCTGCAGAACTTCTCTCTAGTAATTAAAAACGTCGGCAGCGAGGCTTACACCATGCATCGACTGGTTCAACTGTCCACACAAACTTGGCTGCGGATGCAGCAGAAGACCTCGTTCTGGAGGGAAGCGGCAATAATAGTGCTCGCACAATTGTTCCCCCTTGAGGTGGTCACGTTTTTGAGTGACTGCGAAGAATATTTACCTCATATTCGAGTTGTACTTCAATATGAACCCGTATCGGACGGGTCTCGTATAGCTCGCGCCAAACTCTTACAAAAGCTAGCCACGTATGATGAAGGTCATCATCGATACAGAAACGCTTTATCTGAGGCCGAAGAAGCATTAGAGTTGTTCGAGCGTATTCAGCGTCTCAACTGTCCAGAAGCGTTATCTATTAAGACCACCGTCGCATCGTGTATGATGGATATGGGCGAACATGAAAAGGCTGAGACCTTACTTCGAAGAAATACTACTACTCTAGAGCAAGTGCTTGGTCTTGATCATCGCGAAACTATCGCGAGTTTGAACCTTCTAGCCTGGACTTTGTACCAGCAATGGAAATTGAACGAAGCAGAAGCATTACAAAGAAACACCTTGATCCGTACTGAGCGATCGTTCGATCCCTATCGTCAAAGAGTGAATAAAGCCCTATCTCAATTAACTCAGATCTTAGTGAGACAGGGAAAGCTTGACGAAGCTAAAGAACTACAAAAGCAGAATGTCGCTAACAAGGAAACATTGCTTGGTAAGAATGATAGCCGCACGCTCTGGAGCAAAGTCGAACTCGCGATGTCCCTTGTTGAGATGGGTCATTATGAAGAGGCAACAGAGATAACTAAGCTCTCGCTTGCCTCGGTCCAAACGGTCTTCGGAGCGGAAACTTTTGAGACTAGCTTGACTATGGGAGTTTTGGCTTCCTGCCTTGAGAATTTGAACAGATATGAAGAAGCAGAAGATATACGCAGTCTTGCGGTTGCAATCAGTGAGAAAATCTTAGGGCCTGAGAATATAGTCACTCTTCATAGTAGGACTAGCTTGGCCGAATGCATTGCGAAAGGGGGCAGGATGGAGGAGGCAGTGGAACAATTTCGACTTGTGCTGAGAGTCCGAGAGAGAGTTTTGGGATTCGAGAATGCTGACACCAATACGAGTCGCCATGATCTAGCATTCCGCCTTGCCACCACCGGTCAATTCGAAGAGGCAGTGCATTTACTTCGACCTACGTTGGCATCCCGAAAAAAAAACTTGGGGATCGAAGCCGTCGACACAAGAAACACTAGGCTCCTTTTAGCGTGCTGTCACGATGAACTAGGTCAGCTAGATGAGGCTGTGCAATTGTATCGAATCCTTTTAGCAGAGAAAGAGAAGACAGAAGATGCTGAAAGCAACGATATGCTTCAAGTCAGATTGAACTTGTCAAGATGTTTCTTTCTTACGAATGAATATGAAGAGGCAGCGCAACTGTCCCGGATCGTTTTAGTAGAGAAAGAGAAGACAGAAGATGCTGCAAGTCGCATTGTGCTCGGGATTCAACAGCATTTAACAAGACGTTTCTTTGATATAAATGAATTTGAAGAGACAGTGCAACACTTTCGGATTCTGTTAACAGAGAAAGAGAAGACAGAAGATGCTGCAAGTCGCATTGTGCTCGAGATCAGACAGCATTTGACAAGATGTCTTTATAGTATAAATGAATATGAAGAGACAGTGCAACACTTTCGAACTCTATTAACAGAGAAGAAAAAGGTAGAAGATGCTGAAAGCGACAACGTGCTTCAGGTCAGAGAGGATTTGACAAGATGCTTCGACAGATCGGATGAACGTAAAGAGGCAGCGCAACACTTCCGGACTTGGAGCGTATAGTATTAAGACGCTATTAGCCCGGCAAGGCTTAGCATGTTCCCTTGCCTCCATGGGTGGGTACGAAGATGTCATACAGCACTTTCAAACTTATTTTGGATATGATGGATAGGGTAGTGGAAGGCCAAAGAGATCAGGATACGACGCTAAAAAGCGCTAGAGATGGTGGATGAGCCCAGAGGCTTATCTCTATTACCCTCTAAGAAGCTAGTAGATCTGAAGGTGGAGAGCGCAGACTCGTTGGAGCACGACGACCTTGAGGAGGAGGAGTCGGTACCTCAGGTAGAAACAGGAATGCTACATCTCATGCCGCCTAAAGATCTCCCGGTTCTTATCCCTTAGGGAGCAAAGCTACAGACTTCTTCCTGTCCGGAGTAAGAAAAGGCAAGGCCACTACATCTCAGCTAACTCTGGATCCGACATCCGTAATGGACTAGTATTCACTTTCTTTCACATAGCCATGCACAGTTTCCAGCGCGAGTCCGAGGGTCAAACTCCCCCCCCCCAAAATGAGACAGAGGAAGCGAGAACAAGCCATGTTACCCGGATGCAAGAAAAACACACATGGCTCAGAAAGCTTCAGAAGAGCTTTCCCGTAACCCTCAGCGGCGATGATCCTACTTTGAAGACCGTGTATCTATCTCTCCCTGAGGTTTTTGGTTTTTTTTGGGCTTCCCGAGCATCGTCCATCCCAGCCTTAAAAACAGCCATCACCACCCATCCCAGGCGAAGAAATATGTATGATTGCCGCCTCAGTCTCCCCCCCCTCCGTCCCCGGTACGGGTATCTTACATCCAAAACCTTCTCAGGCGGGCAATCTCGTCTTTCCCCACCACCCACCCTTACAATGACAAATTGATCCAATTACAAAAAGCCAGGGCTAAAACCCACCACCAACGCCGCCATCCGACAAGAAAACCCCCCCTCTCTCTCATCCCAACCCTTTATTAGCGCGCGAAGATAAAATTTACTGCTGTGGGAATGAATCCCTTCAGAAACTCCTATCGGGGGAGCCCCCAACGGCTCGAGGTAATGTCTTATAAAAAATCTTCAACCTACTGTACGTACAGTAGTACTTATAACCGCCATTTAGCTTTCTCTCTTTTTTTCCCGCGATGCCCGCCCCCAATTTGTGACGAGTAGGTAGCCTCTACATACCTCACTACTTCCCCCCCCCCCCCCCCCCCCCCCAAAGATTGGGTTCGCGCACACTTTATTTCGAAAACAAAGAAGGGAGGGTTTTTCTGAACAAAAGAAAATCCCCTTTTTTTCCAGCAGCAACCACGATTTTCCGTGTGTGAAGAATTTTATTGAGGGTTTTTTGTTTAGGAACAGAGGGGGGGGGTGTTGGTTGGGGTCTAGGTTGCGATGTTGGAGCTGGAGTGTGAAATTTTCGGTAAGACGTGAGTGTAAGGTGGAGGTGGAACGAGAGGTAGATGGTGAGGAGGAGATTATGCTTGTAAGGGTTGGGATGGGGTCGAGGTCGGAAAGGTGGGTTGGATGGGGATGGGGAGGGGGAAGGGGGAATGTCATGGTGGGGTGAAGATGCAGAGTAGTGGGAGTGGGAATGGAGGATGGGATTGCTGATGGGAATATTTTGATACAGAGAGCTTGATGTAGGGAGGTAGATGCGGTCAGTAACATAGCCAGCCACAAGAAGCAAGCAATCACAGCACCCAAGGACCTTTTACGAATTTCGATCGGTTTCGTAGAGGTTTCTGACACAGCTCTATCTATCCTAGAGACCACACATTGAGCCAGTAGAGCAAGGTATCAAGAGGTCTCAATGCCTCAGTGTAGGTTCAACATCCGCCTACATGTGTTGTAGTAGTAGCATAGATCCACAGACAAAACGACCATACTCAGGCGTTTTCGTTCCTCAAAAGGCCACCGGGTACTAACAAGCTTTCGTCGCCACTGGAACGATTACTACCATTGCTTTCGCGCCCGATTGAGAGAGAGTACTTGCCATCAGCGTTTGTTCTCCGAGGAGATGCTGTTGCTGTGAGTATGGAGGCCTGATGTGAGATCCATAAATAAGTAGAATACATGCGTACCCTAGCACAAAAATAAAGTACATGAAAACGCCAATGGAGCTCCTTCGCTGAACCGGATTCCGTCGATGGGTGAGGGTGGTGAAGGTGTACGGAGCACTTCCTTGTCTTCACAACCCTACCGTGTATGCAAATCGTTCCATATGTGTCGCTGATGCAGTGTAAAAGGGGGGACGCCGGACAAATGCTCGCTATGCCGCCGAGTATGCAAGAACTGGGGAGGTGGTGTGGTGTGGTGTAAGCAATGATGCGGTGCTGGTGTGTGATATGACGGTCGAGATATGCTGAACGATGATGTCGAATATTGATGACGATGAGAATGACATGGTGATGTTGGTGTGTAGAGTTTACCGGACATCCTTAGATGTATAGGACCTTGATGTGTGTCTCGATGGACGGGGAGTTCTCTTTACCTTTCTGCATGGCAAAGGGAGTGTCCTTCTTTGGCTTGTTAACGACGTAAGCTACACCCTTCTTACGCTCCTTGGCCGCAGATTTCTGGGCCGCCTTCTTCATGTCGTGTTTGTCACGCGCAGTTAGACGTTTCTGCTTCTGAGCAGGCTGCCACTTGGCTAACTTGCCATAGTGTTCGTTATCGCGGTTATCTTGAATAGCGGACTTCTCAGTCGAGCTCTTCAGTGCCGGGCACTTCGAGACTGGGCTCTCCAGGGTTGGGCTATCCAAGGTCAAATCGATGATGTGGTTTGGCTGCTTGGGCTGGGAGAGCTTCAAGCGTATACCACTAGGACGAGGCTTGCCAGCGGTAGTATTGTCCGACACTGAGGTTGAGGCTGATGTAGCCGTAGATACTTTGAAAGGGGAGGCGTGCTGCCAGTCTTCTTCTTCGGTCTCGTCTGTATCCTGTGATTTGCTCGCGTCCAGAGAGTCAGGCTCTGGGGTGGACGAGGACTCTTTGGTTGAAGGAAGGACGGGTTCTCTCATCCGGACCGTTAGCTCGTGCATACGATGCTGCTCTTCTTTCTTTTCGAGGGCAGCACGGGTGGCACGACTCAAACGACGATCCTGCTTCTTACGTGCCATTGAAATGACATCTTCGTCTTCACTATCTGCGTCACGCTCCACACTGGAGCTTCCTTGGCTAGCCGAAGCGCTACTCTGATCCTCGGCGTCGAGAAGCTTCGATACTGCATTATCGACGCTGCCCTTGCACTCTTCCAGCGTCTTCTGAATTATTGCGCGGTCGGCGAGGTATGGCAACGATGACATCACAGTGTTGACCATCCAAGGCTGCACATGAGAGACTTGGCCGAGTTTCTGGTTGCTCACAGCCTCGGATTCTGGAGATACGTGGGTGTATTCAACGTTGGGAACACCAGTGTGAGGGCCAGTGCAATTGCGGATGGACGAGTAATGCTCCCAGGTCTAGATTTTGATTAGCATTTTGGTAGTCCAAGAAACGTGGTACAACCCTAACAGCACTACTGACATGATATGCAATGTGCACCACCTTCTCCTCGGTACCCTGAGGGAGCGCCGAGACCACATATGCAAAGTCATATTGGTATATCTTCACAGCCACTCCGAACTTGGAGCTGAAGGCCGAAATCTCCATGTTGTCACCATAAGTACCTCCGCATGCCATTTGCTGGAGATGACCCTCAAAGACACGCTCGATTTCGGCGGCAGTAGGTCCGGCAGCGTTAAAAGGTGTAGAGAATGATCCCGCATTCTTACGCTTGGGATTACGACGGGCACCACCACCAGGGTGGACCACGATGAATTGTTTGTAGTACGAGGCTTTCTCGCGCATGTAATCGATGACAGCGGAGCGAATTTCGTGGTGCTTTGACTGGTCCCCGTAAAGCTGGTCCGATAGGGCGTTGAAGAGACAATTGCCTGTACAAATATTAGCTATCCGAATTTATGGGGGTTTGTTGGAAGGACATACCATTTCCGGCGGTATCTGCAACGTAGAGGCCAACGGAATTCAGGAGTGGGAACTCGTTGGTAGTGACACCCATGCTGGGCAATTTGCTGAGTGCTATGCTAGGTTTTTGAGCTGGAATTTATATGCTGTGTCGAATGCAGAATTTGTAGGTTGTAAGCAGGGTTGGTGTAAGTGAGCAAGGTTGACGGTGGAAGGAATGTTGGAGGAGTTGCAGAGCTCTCTACATGGGAGGTATAGTAGAGCGAATAAATTAGAGTAAATGGGGGAGGCTGGGTCAATTCACTTTGAAGTAAGAGTGAATGCTATTTAGCAAGGCAACTAACTAACTCTATTGTCGTTCAGATCATCATCATTCAACAACGAAGATGAGGACGAGAGTAGCGTCACACTCCATAATTCTCCAGCTAAGGGTTCTCGCTAAAACCTTAATTCTCGGGGGGGGAGGGGCCTGGATGACTTAACACACTCTCAGCTACAGTATGTATCATGCACCCACCCCTATTAATATCAATATCAATATCAATATCATTCCCATTACCATCGAGCATATGATCTTCCTTTTACTAGAAATCACAAGGTATGTTTAGATCTTGGAATTGTGAAGCTTGAGAATGGGAGAGTTTGCGTCTTGATTCTTATTGATGATCATGCAACACATGTCTGTCCCATTCAGGCTCCAAGTTCAGGTGCTCACATGTTAAAGTACGTCTGGAGCCTACAGTACCTAAGCGAGCACAAGCTGGATTTCAATATGGGTCCGTTCCCCAGGCGTGCATTGAGGCGACAATATTTAACTACGGTAGTGGATCAGATCTTTCCCCTTATCGCTTACGTCTTAAGCTCACCGCTCCCCGGATCGGGAGACTTGAAGGCAACAATAGCTCGTCTAATACATCAACATCGCGAATAACTGGAGGCTCATAACCTGCCATGTCATCACCCAAGACATGACTCCTATTGTTGTCGACGAGTGACGGCGCCCCCTCGGTCCCGCTGTTAGATCCCTATTGTTATCTTATCATATCTTTGATCGAGATCTCTCTGTTACCCCTCCGGCTAGGAACCCGACCCTTTGAGATCCAACCCCCCCCGCGCCCTTCGAGATGGTTGAAACGTGCACTATGACTTCTAATTTGTTGTCCACCCCTTCCGAGCTTCTCAAAAATCCTGTTCTTCCGTTAACTTCAAGATGGCAGAAGCAAATATTGTCGTTGTGGGGTAAGCAGGCAATGCATGCGAAGATGACGCATCATGCTAACTTGCTTCACCAGTGCCGGTGTCACAGGTCTCACGACTGCGCTGTTGCTGTCCAAAAACCCCAAATATAGAATTACAGTTGCTGCCAAATACATGCCAGGAGATTACAATGCGGCCGAATATGCAAGTCCATGGGCAGGTGCCAACTATCTCCCGTCAGTCAATTTTGCATTGAAGCTCGAGTGTTGTTCTTGTTCTTTCAGTGTCTATCTTAGGCGGCTCTACTTTGCCTCAAGTTCACTTGACTTTTTCCATCGCTGATTTCCTAGCACGCGTCCTGCGCCCACGTGAGAATCGTGTTATCTTTGTACTTTATTTTCCTTCTTCTGCAGATCCTGAATGCATTCAGTATTTCCGCAGAAGGCACTGCAGCCGCCAAGCATGACAGGGAGACGTGGCCTGAGCTTGAGAAGCTGGCCAGGCTTCATCCTGAAGCTGGAGTGCATTTTCAAGGTATTTTCAATATTCAACATGCCATTGACAGCCTCTAACGGAGAGTACGCAGAGGCCAACCTCTTCAAACGCACCAAAGATAACGATTCGCCAACAGGCGTATATCTAGCAGATAAACTAAAAGTCAACCCATGGTGGATGGATGTAGTACCGAACGTTTGTATAAAGCCTCCTGCGATTCTCTTCTGGCTAAATTTTCCAAACGTAGTTCAGGGAAATACCTACGGATCAACTTGCTCCAGGTATCGATTTCGGGACTGCATTTACTTCTGTGTGCATCAATACGGCAATTTATCTACCTTATTTGGTGGGCGAATGTCTCAAAGCCGGTGTTATTTTCAGGCGCGCAGTATTCCACCATATCCGCGAAGCTGCAGATGTTCATCAGTCAGGTAATAAAGCGGATTTGGTCGTCAACTGTACAGGGATGTCAGCTTCAAGACTTGGAGGTGTCGAGGATAAGAAGATGACACCCGTTCGAGGGCAGACTGTACTAGTCAGAAATGAGTCCAATATCGGAGGTGGGAACTCTGGTACCGACGACGGAGATGACGAGATCTGTTACGTCATACAACGTGCTGCTGGTATATCCTTGGATACCTTCAGATTCGGGATAACAACGAGATGACTAACGTGTCTCAGGAGGAGGCACAATCTTAGGTGGTTGTTACCAGGAGGGTAACTGGGATGTCGAAGTCGATCCGAACCTGGCAATCCGAATCATGAAGAGGACTGTAGAACTTTTCCCTGCCTTGACTCATGGTAAAGGTATCGAGCATCTTAGTGTAATCCGTCACAATGTTGGGTTGAGACCTCTGCGCGAGGGTGGCGTAAGACTCGAGAAAGAAAAGATCGATGGCGTCTGGACTGTCCATAACTACGGCCACGGAGGCTTTGGGTACCAAAGCTCTTACGGCTGCTCGAAAGTGGCCGTGAAGCTTGTTGAAGAAGCACTGGCCCCGAGGGCGAAGCTTTGATGTCCCGATTCAGCGTGACTAGCGGGCCTTTGGAAATCTTGAGATATATAGTAGACGCCGTGTTCTTCGGTTATGGTAGTCAATGTTGGTGCAGTGATCATCAAAATCCTAGGAGTAATTTTTAAGGAAGTATGAAATGGGGCACGCAATTAAAACCCTGGGTTCAGTTGCTGTATGGAAACTTGGAACACGAGGTCATCTGAGGGCCCTTAGATGGGAGTATCGAGGGGGAAGAAGGTGAAAACTCTACTATGTAGGTAAGGTACAGTAGCAGGTCCTCAGCCCTACCAGCCCTACTCGTACCCACCGCGCAAACAAAAGAGTACTAACGCTACTTGTCAAAAGTTGGCCTGCGCGGAAGCCCAGTGTGCGGGAACCCTGTGGATACGACCGAATACGGAGATACCAACTCTCCTAAAGTCCAACATGAACCAGCATTAGCATAACCGACAATGATTGATTAAGCGCTGATAGTAATCAGAGGACTTGAAATAGAAAGGTATGACTCAACTGCCACCAGGCAGATCGGAATTTGTAATCATGTAGAGATAGAAAAAATCTCGCAACTCCAAATCGTTGATTTATAAGAACATAGCCATGTGTTTCCTTAACCAATCTACCATATTTGAGCCTCTATCATCAAGATCCTAGCATGGCTACTTCGGTTATCTCAACTCATTCGAATACAATTCACAGAGTCATGACTACAATAGTACCCGAGTCGCCAATCTTACCACCCGCCTTCGAAACCCTCAGGATTCCCTCCGAAGAACTGGCGTCATATCCCAAATTATCTGCGCTTACAGATCTGATCAACGACGCATTCACAATCGCCGGGCGGCATCACCCTGGCTTCTATGATCCTGAGGAAAAGCGATTCAAAGATCCATCAGAATTTCTTCGGGAGCTAGGCCTCGAGAGTGTTGTTTTCGTTACTTTCGTCTCCAGAGGAGAGAATTTTGGCGATGAGCCAGAGATGGTGGCGACTACGAGCTATACGCCCTTTTCTAGGCTTTTGACAGCTTCGAAACTGAGGGAGGCGTGTGAGGCGCTCGAGGCTGAACAACAGGCGCAAAATGGGAAAATAGACCACAAATCTCCAACGAGTAAGAACGACGCCGTACCGGGACTTGAAGCCAAGGTAGAGCAAGAGCCGCAACTTGGTAAATACACACAGTCAGCCACGTCTGTGGAAGATGATTCACAAGCAGATGCGTTTAAAGTTGGGATATCTTCTGTCGCTGTTGCTCCGGCATGGCAGAAGCATGGGCTTTGTTCGAAGTTACTGGGCAACATCGTCGAGGAGATAAGATTGCAGGCAATTGCACATGGCAAGAAAGATTTCACTCTTGTGCTCAATACAATGAAAGAGATCAACGGGCCTTATTGGACCAAAAAGGGGTTCAAGATAATAGAAGAGGAAGGTTTTCCACCGGGACTTTTTGGAAGCACGACTGGTTTCACGTTTCTTAGGATGTCCAGACATCATCTCGTCGGTTGAGGCGGGCACTCGACGATGGGCATAGAGCAAAGCGGGCGGCATTGGAGTAGATGAATTCGCATAAAACCCGAGATTTAATCCAGCGATATCGACAGGTTGTTTTGAATCCCAAGCGTTCCAAATAGGCAGCTAGAACGGAGAGGCACTGAGAGGATAGATGAAGCTCGAAGCGCTGCAGATTGGTTGCGTATCGCTTTAGGGCTGCTAGCGCGCCAAGAAATCCTCCCCGACATCAAGCTTCGAAGCGTCTCTGCAGAACTTGCATCGTCATCGTAATTTACACGCATCTGTCTATTCCGTACACTGTACATTGTCGAGCGAACTGACTTGTTGCAAAGCACACGGCAGCGCTCGGTTTCTTCAGTATTGCTGGCAGTCCCTCGCACCCCTTCAACATGGATTTCAGCAACATCTTGTAAGCTTCTCCTTGTGCGATTTGATGCGCATACACAGCGCATCCCCAGCGCCACTGCGGATCCAATTCTGACTCTCGTATTTCACAGTCGGCTCGTTAATATGGCAGTTGGCGTCGTGATGGTACTCGGTGGAATATCGCAATTCTTCCCAATCGGATTGTGAGGCCTCCCCTTCGCGGCATTGAGGTAGTACGCAATCGAGGATCTGACTGTTGCAACAGCCAGAGTATAATCATTGGGTGCTACGTGATAGTCTTTGGGGCTGGTGAGTCTATTCAGCCGTCTTCCTCCAGGGTTGAGACTGACTGGTGCTTGCACAGCGACTCTGTTGCTCGAGTTCCAGATCCCAACTTATGTCGCGAGGTGGGCGCCATTCCTTTTCAGCTTCCTAGGTCGAGGAGTCTGTAAGTCTTACCGAGTATGAGGAAGTGGACGCACAAGACTGATCGATCACGGCAGTCTACATCTTCGTGGGCTCAATTCTCCTACATGATGGATGGCCACGGATCCTTGCAGGCTCAATCGTGGGTATCGTGGGTGTCGCGTATGCGGTACTTGAGTACATACCATCAATTGAGCCGCCTCAGAACATGAGAGACGCGAGTAATGAGTGGGGCGCCGAGCAAATATAATACTTTCGATGAGAAAGCAGATCTAGGATTACATGGCGGGGAAAAGCGGGAAGCTGTGTATCAATATCTATCTGCTTGGGATTGTTGAAAGAAACAGGGGCTACAGAAAGCTCGTAGCAGCATGAGAAGTCGGTACAACTGTAATCTGTAGCTTTCGTATATGGGTCACGTGGTAGAGGTAGCGTGCGGCTGAGTGGTCGCTGTAAGAATATGGAAACGGTTGCCTACCTCACTTTGTTAGAGAGGCTTTCGGCGCTAAACTGCTGCAAGCCTAGATAATCTTATCATACGTCGACCTTTTCAATTGAATCCTCTCCAGCCGTTGTCGTGTACGCGGTAGACACTAGACTCAGCTGGTCCTTTTCCTTACAGCCGTACGGAATACCTTAGCCTGTACGGAAAGGCGTGAGGAACCAGGGGCTAAACTTATCTCGAGCCAATCAGCGGTCAGCAAGAGTGATTGGTCATAATCTATCGAAAATCCGGGGATCTTTTTTGTCGAGGGCAATACGGAATAAGGTAGCCAGTGCCAGTCCGAGTCAGCGAGCCGCCATCTTTAGGCTCTTGGTTGAAATAGACGTGCGCTCAGCTCGTTATTCTTCGCAAACAGCTTACCTATACCCATAAATCCCATTTGCTTCTCCTTCTCCTTCTCCTTCTGCATCTGTGCTTGGAAGGTGACTCTGGTATCGCCGGCTCTTACGTTATGCAAGTCGTCGCCCGTTCTAAAAACGTTGCACAGCTAATAATGTTCTTCAGTGTACTCCTCTCCTTGCACCTGACATTGCGACAAAATCAAACAACAACACATCTGAACATCATTTGTGGTCCGACTCCTCCTTCAGATTCCCACACATAACCAAACACATCACCCAGACTCGACTCACTGCAGGACGATCGCATATAACTAGCTGGAATTTGCGACATGCGGAGATGACAAGCCTTCTATCAATAGAGGCAAGAGACATGGCGCCGCAAGGCCTTCCGACCTTAGATCACCCTCGTGGTCACTTATCGCGACAGTCATCGGAGGTTGATTATGAAATCGCCGAACAACTCATCCAGCATGCGCAGGGAAGACGAGATGTCAGTGGGAATGACGTGGCAGGCATAGCACCTGAACGCAAGACTTCGCCAGATTTCTCTCCTGGCGACAGAGTCCCAAACGACGATCAGGGAGTAGAAGGCAACAACTCTGAGCCTCGGCAAGGCAATCGCCGGTCATCATCACAAGAGCGTCAACCGGAAGAAAAGTATGCCCCAATCAACATCCCTGTTGCGATGGGGCAGGTATGCAGGTAAGCCCAGACGATCGCCTCTGCAGACATGGTGGGATTGTTAAGCGAAAGCGCAGGTAGCTGACGGGTAAACCTAGTAATTGTGGTACAACGCAGACTCCGCTCTGGCGACGGTCCCCCACGGGCTCGACCATCTGCAATGCCTGCGGCTTATATCTTAAAGCTCGGAACATATCTAGACCGACGACCATGAAACGACCACCCTCAACTCCAATATCAGCGCCCAGCTCTGAGCTTGATACCCCAGATAATCAAAGAAGCCTTTCCCCGTCTACAGTCGACGGTCCAGCGCAAGCTGGTCGGGCTACCTACGTCTCAGCTAGTCATATTCCTACAGGTTCCTGCCCGGGCGGAGGACGTTGTAATGGCACTGGAGGCGCCGATGGCTGCAATGGTTGCCCGGCCTACAACAACCGAGTATCGAAGACTACGCAGGTTGCGACTGCCCAATTACCCACAAGAACAGGGACCAACGGACAAGGCCATGTTGAAGATCCACCTGCCACAAACTCAACTCGGGATGAAATCAGTCCCAGGATAAATGCGCAAGAGCTGCCTACCATGAGTCAGAACACAACGAGTCTCGTGCTTTCCTGCCAGAATTGTGGAACGACAATCACGCCTTTGTGGCGGCGAGATGAAAGCGGCCGAACGATATGCAACGCGTGTGGTGCGTTTAATGTCTAGAAGACCATGCTCGATACTGACAAATTGTAGGATTGTACCACAAGCTCCATGGTGTACATCGACCGGTGGCCATGAAAAAGTCTATCATCAAACGCAGAAAACGAGTTGTACCCGCAACGCAAGAGCAGTCGCCTAACAGTTCACACCTCGCATCGTTCTCGGTCTCTATATCTCCAGACCCACAGCACACTGAAAATCGCGACTTGCGGACTGATCAGCAGACCCCTCCAAGTACCAATTCCAACGATTCGATGAACCTCGATCTTCGAGTCCGCAACCAGGAAGCTGATCATCCAATTCCATGGGAATCGGCCCCCATAGGAGTAGACTTTACAGGCTATCAAATTGACCAGCAGCGGCGTCTCTCAAGCCACCCTCAACAGCAGCAACAATACCTTTCCCTTCCTGTTGTCCACGATCCATCCACAGCCATGTCACCGTCTGAATCACACTCTACACTCAGCTCTTTTCCACCCAGCAATTCCAGGAAGCGTAGTTTCTCCATATCAGAACGCGACAACCCGAGCCCGCCGGTTCCAGAAAACATGCGATCGAACCGTTTGAACTCGATTTCCTCGCTCCTCAACCCGCCACAACAATCTTCGCTAGATGAAATGCCTATAGATCCCAGTCTGACAGGTATCGGCCAGCAGAACAGCCGCCATATTCAATTACCCCAGCCGCAACCTTACCAGCACCATCGACCGCCTGATATACATTCTATGAGTGTGGGTAATGGCGAGTCGAATGACTGGGCGGCGCAGAGAAAAGCGCAGTTGCGCCTAGAAGCTGAAGAGATGAGAGAAATGTTGAGAGCAAAGGAACGGGAACTTGAAGAAATGGATGGAGAGGGCTAACATCAGGAGCAGCAACGTGTAGAAGAAGCTTAATGCATTTGTTCAATCATCCGCTCTTCAGCCAATTTGTGGATATCATAGCTTCCACAAGCCGGGAATCTGAAAACCTACTGCTGATACCAGAAGCGCAATCCATGATCATTGAAACTCACCAAACTCCCCGTCATCAAACCCTAGCGCAGCTGCTGACGTTTCCTCCTTCGGCACACCCTGCCCGCTCCTCCGCCTCTCCTTCTTCATATCCTTCGCACTAGGCGGCGGCGGCAACAGCCCCCCACCCTTGTTCACATACGGCGGCGGCGCTATCGAAAATAACGCCTTCTCGTCCCCCTGCAGCCCGCCCCCCTGTTTTCTCCGTCCCCTCTCCCCAATATCCACATGAATCATCTCCCCCTCCTTCAGCCTGAAATCCTTCTTCTCTTCCTGCACCTCCTTTACCAACCCCTTTGCTCCTACTTTCAGCTTCTCTTCGCCCCCAATACCCTGGACTTTCCGAACCTCTTGCAACGCAATATTGAAATCTATCGCTTCGCCCCTCTCCTCGAACCCAATGCCTAACGTCGCCTTGCGCCCTCCGTCCCCCACCACGCGCACGGCGAAGAAACGCGCGCTATCCAGCGTCGCTTCCACGGCTCCTGGGTCTGTGTAGGGGACGGAGGCAAAAAGATCCCCCGTCGCTGGGTCTTCGAGGAGGATTTCGGTGGTGATGGGTTCAGGGACATCGGCGTGTGGAGAGGGAGTGGCGGTTTCGATGATTCGTATGCGCGCGGTGAAGATTTGGCGGCGGTTGTTGTCGGCGGTCCACAGCGCCGCGGTGTAGCCTTTCGTGGTTGTGAGGGGCGGGAGGGAGTAGATGTGGACGCGGGGGCAGATGAAGAGGATGCGTTGGATGGCGTCGGCGGGGGTGGGGGAGGGGGCGGACATTATGGATGGGAAGGCGGGGGGGAGGGTTGGGGGGATAAAGCGTAAAGGAGTTTAGGTATTTAAACGAGGGGGGTCCGTTGAATCATTGCTAGGGCGGATACAGTAGGGTTCCAATGTCTCAGATCTGTCGATAGGGTTATCTTAGCGGGGAGGCAGCGGATGGATGCAGGGACTTGGAACGTCAACAATGGAGTCATTTAAAGTTTCAAAATCAAATTTGTGAATTGGAGTTAGTAGCCCGCTTCTTACAATGGCAGAAGTAACTTCTCCGCGTAAGTCTTCGCCCTTGCCGACTTGTTCCCTGATCTCATACTCATACGCAATCCACAGCTCAGAATATGCTTTCAGATCCCCCTTCTCTTCCAAGTGAGCCCTCGACTGAGGGGCCACGTCAAGATGCTAAACCACCTTTCGAGTAATCCAAGTCCCACTTCTCCTAAAGATCACCTGTCTAACAGTCTTCTAGCATTGTTCAGACCTACCAAAACCTCCTCTCCACCGATCCCCTCCTAACCATGCCGGTCGCAGCAATCGAAGCCCTTATCCTCCTCCTTTCCCATACGCCGCCCAGCACTATCTCCGAAACCTTTTCCGTCCTCTCCAGTTCCACCGCCGCCCTCAAAGCCGCCATTCCTAACCCTATCGCTCTATCAGCAGGTACAGATCTCTTCCAGCGGTATCTGATCAGCACCCTGGCACCCAATTCGCGTGGAAAAGGAAAAGGCAAGAGTGGAGGCCAAGCGGAAGATTTCAGGATTATAAGAGCGCATCTACTTAACAATGGGCGCTTGTTTGTGAAGAGAGCGAAAGAGGCGAGGGGAAAGATTGCGGAAGTTGCGAGAAGGTTTGTGAGGGACGGGACTACAGTGTTGACGAGTGGAGGAAGTCGGGTTGTAGCTGCTGTGCTCGATGCAGCTAGTGAAGCAGGTGTGCGATTTCGGGTCATCTACGTGCGCGCTTCATCTTCTGAAAAACATGGCGACGAACTGGTCGGAAATCTACGGACAAAGTCTGTTCCGGTCGCCAGCATATCTGCTGAAGCAGTAGCCTACGCGATGGGGAAAGTGGATATGGTTTTTGTCGGCGCAGAAGGAGTGGTAGAAAACGGTGGTGTAATCAGCGGGATGGGGACATACCAGCTCGGTCTGCTTGCTAAGAGCGCAGGGAAGCCGTTTTACGTGGTAGCTGAGAGTCATAAGTTTGTGAGGTTGTATCCGCTCGGCCAGTATGATCTACCAATTGATCAGAAGGTACTGGACTTTCAAGTCGAAGAGAAAACAGAAGGGACAGGAGATCTTTCGAAAGGGGGGAGGGAAGCAAGGGACCAGAGAGGGAAGGCTGGAGACGAACGCAACGACAGGGTCGACTTTACGCCGCCGGACCTGATCACGGCGCTGATTACAGAGTCGGGCGTGCACACTCCCAGTGCCGTCAGTGAAGAACTGATAAAGATTTGGTACTAGTATATGATTCTACGTCTGCATTGACAAGAAAATGGTGTTATCGGCATGTCGAGGCGTTACGATACAAGGGTAGAGTTCAGAGGGTCTGATTCTCATGTCCAAAAGAGGATTATCGCTGGAAGAAGAAGTCAAATTGTTGAGGCCATCAGAAGCTTTTGGTACGATGATATTGGCCGAAATAACCACAATTTTGCAAATATCTGTGAGAGCTTCGATTTGGCACCGAGGCTACCTTAGGGACTAGTTAATAACCCCCCGATGCAATATATCCATACGTGCAGCGGGCCAGGCGAAAAGCACCCATTTTGGCGTCAAGGACTTCACACGACCTCGTTCAAGAACTGTTAGATACGATGTACTCGCAAACAATCATCATCGCAGTTCCCATTGATAGGAGCAAAGGTTGCCTTCGAAAGCGTATTCTAAGATTATAAAAAATTAGTTTGGGAATCTGGGGCCGAAAGTCGTACCAATGACGATCCCATAGCCTTCATATTGCGGCGTAACATTGCGTCCATGAGCAGGTTATACTTTGGCAAGGCGCATTCAATCAAATCAACGCTTAGTCTTTTTATTCGAGCTGACATCAAAAGTCGTCACTACTGAGAGATCAACAAGGCGCAAGATGTCAAGTAAGGCTTCCGCTTCGAGTATCCTTCATAATGTTCCATGATTCTAGATCTGAGCCTACGAGTGCAGAATCTACGAATTCTCGACTCTAGTCCTACGTACTCTCCCGTAATGCGGTGCATATATTTTTATCAAATCATTCGTCTTACCTTGATTCTTCCTATGGCTGCGTCTCTCAGTGCCTTGAACACAGGTCCTTCTGACCTCTCTGATGGACGCTCAACCGGCGATAGAGTCTGCAGCCAGACAGCAACCGAACCTGACTGTTGCTCTTTGGGCCGGGACTGCATTGGCAACGACAAGAGCTTGTCTCAAGATTCGACGACTACGAGCGCTAACCATTCCGTGTTCGCCACTTTGACTCTTGTTTCTTCAACCATCAGTCCTTCGACGCCCAATCCTCCCTCGCAAATCTCCAATTCGTTCAATTTCAGACCACGAGGTGGGTCGTATGCCGGTCATCCATCATACAGCAGTCACGATACTTGTCTGTCTGATGCCGCTCTAGCTGGGATCGCGGCTGGCGGGTTATTTGGCATCGGCTTGCTTGTCGCAATTGCGTACTTCTGGAATATGAAACGCCGTGAACGCCAAGAAGCGAGCCAGAGGGCAGCTGAATTTAGAATCACTGGAACATAGGGAGGGGTATACCACTGGAGTTTGTGGCATATTGTAGAGAGTGGATGGTAGCAATGTGGTACTTGAGATATAGGAAGGAAGCCGACGGAATGTTCGATTGCCTAGGTCTTTTGAGAAAAACCCTGATGTACGAAGAGCATCTATTTGATTTTGTAACGCTCACGCACAATTCAAAAGCCTCTCTGATCGATTCGGCTGTGAGACGGACACTCTTATACAACATAATTCTACCCTGTCGGTTTGAAAATCACGATCATTTCAAGGCTTTCGATGCATAGAAGCCAAGAGGGATTGCATCTGGGTGGTCGGCTTTGCAAACCTACGCAAGGCTGCAGGAAGGCAAACAAGGCAACCATGAAGCCTGAAGGTTACCCCCTCTAACCTAAGTACAAACGGCAAGACGGTTGAGAAAGGTTAAGCCAGCAATGGTCGCACCAGCGTTTGGATGGTCGGCTGGCGACATCGTTACTTCTATCAAGATCATTATAAGGATCAGCAAGGCCTTCAAAGAAGCCGATGGTGCCGTCTCTCAATTCGCCGAAACTACAGCTTTCCTGGATGCGTTTGAGGCTACACTGAGACACGTTAAAGAATACACAAACGAGAATGCTAACGCCAAATATACAGACTCAATCGTGGAACATGTCAAAGTCATTGATGACCCTTACAGCAAGTTCGAGAAGTACATGCTCGACTTCTGTCCTGCCCTGGGCGAAGCTTCGACTCAATCATCAGTACGAAAGGCGCCGAAGAAGATCAAATGGGCAGTAAAAGAACTCTCGGACGTG